>OGVI01000056.1_pt1 | contig 9827 bp, 12 predicted proteins | sample 1575701 | NCBI WGS metagenome assembly OGVI01 (sample SAMN07581551, study PRJEB24739) | freshwater metagenome | place: Singapore | collected 2015-04 | reverse complement strand
GTTTCCCAGTCACGATACTCACACGAGCACGAGTCGGTTTAGCCAGTTGGGCTTCTTGGGCTTCAATAATCAGTTCAATCTCATTCATCATAAGACTATTATACCACGTGCAAGAATAAAAGTAAACACCTAAATGCAAGAAACCCTACACTCGGTAGGGTTATTATTTCGTTTACTTTCGGTTTACCTTAGATCCAGAGTCCGTAGTAGCTTCACGTTGGAGTCTGGTGCAAGGTAGGCTCTTGCAACGATGGTGGTTGAGAAGTCGAGTGGATTCTTCATTGAGTTGATCTCGACCAGTTTCTGACTCAGCATTGCAGCTGCTAGGTCTTCACACAACTTCTGACGCATCACTTGCCTTGCTCTGTCGTCCGAGAACTGATTCATCATAACATCATCGGCAACACGGACAGAGACCGTTACAAGTTTACCACCGATGGCGTATTCTTTGTATGCAATCATGGGTTCATCCCATGGTCTCTGCCATGTATTCATTTTGCGTTCTCTGGAGTGTATTGTGGATCAAGTGGCTCAACCTTCAACTCATCGAACACCAGCTGGAACTGCGGCACTGGTAGAGTATTGACGTCAATCATTTCCTTGATGTTGTAAGCCAGAGTGATGTGTGCCTTGTACTGGTCGTAGTCGCTAGTTGCTCCCTCTCTCGCCAGTTGAGAGTTGATTCGTGTAGCATACGGACAGATGACACGCATGACCAGACAGTAGCCATCGTTCTTCGTTGGGAAGATCTCGTAACCAGTCGGTTGTGCTTCAACAGGAATTGAAGTGTTCATATGCAGCAGTGCTTCTGCTGACGGAACAGGTGTGCGTGAATAGATGACTGTGATGTGGTAGGTCTTTTTATCGACTCGTTCAGTCAGACCAAGATTCATCTCAACGAAATTGTCGAGCAGATCTTTGGACTCTTGACACATCTCAAGCGCAACGTATGTACCGTCTTTATGCTTGGCGTATTGTGACAGCGATGCAATGTTCATTTCTCTACCAATTCAACAGTGTCGTCAGGGAGCAGGTTTGGGTTTGCGGCGATTCGGTTTAACGCTGCCTTCACCATCTTTACTGCCAGTGCTTTTTGTACTCCTCGTTTTTCGAGGGACTTTCTTGCTTGTTTCTTTGCCTTCTTCAGCAGACGTTCTTGCTTTCGTCTTTCGCTTTGTGGCAGGTACAGGTCGCTCATTAGTTTTCTCCTTCGTTGTGGAGCCACTCGAACGCTTCTTCGTCGGAGTAGCAGATGATTCCTTCTTCTTCGTATTCTTTGTAGCAGGTGTAGCAGACTGTTTTGTACGAGAGGGCTTTGTGCCATCCGTCTTCGCCGACTTCCCACTCTTTCGTGGTGACCGAGTAGTGCTTGTCTTCGTCGTCTTCTCTGTGTCCGCAGCTGAGGATGTACCCCATAGTCTTTCCTCGTATTGTTGCTGAGTCACTTCGTAGTAATGAAACGACTCAATCCAAAAAATACTCTTGTTGAATTCGATTTCTGACTTCAAGCGATACCCACGGCAGGGTACGATGTGCTTGAAGCCAGATTTCCATGTTATCTCAATAAAATAGTATCCGTCTCTAGATGCCATCAGAATGCCAGATAGTTGTAGTTGCTTTCCTTCTTACGAGTCAAGATACAGAACGCATTGTCCTTCTGGTAAGTAAACTTGCCAGCTTGAGCATCCACCTTCACGATGTTGTTCGGAGTGAATGCGATTTCATTCCAGAACTCGCCATCGTCATCAGCAGAGCGAGCAAGGCACGGCTCGTCGTCACCACCCTCAACGTCAGGCAGCATGTAGTCGGTGGAAGAGTACCACTCGAAGTACACCTGACCACTCAGTGGGTTGCCAGTCCAAGAAGTGCGCACACCACTCTCTTTGACAGGCTCGCCGTTGATGACCAGTTGGACATCGAAGTTGCCATTGTTGTTGAACTCAGGTTTAGCGTTCAGCATCTTCAGTGCATCTTGCGGAGTCTCGTTGTAGCGATTCATCTCCTCAACCAGAGCCTTCAGCATATCGAAGTTGAACTGCTCAAACAGTGCAGCAATCTCAACGATCTTGTCGATGTACTGTTTGTTCTTCAGAGAATCTTCGCAGTACTCACGAATGAACGCAGGATCAAGACCTTTGAAGTCCAGCATGTAGTAGATGCGACCTGGACGGTTACGCATGTGCTCATTGACACGCCACTTGTCGTTACAAGTGATAATGAACAGCTTCTTGCTCGGGAACACACCATCAAGCAGAGTCAGTGCTGCTTCTTGGTCATTGTTATCGTATACCTTCTCGAACTCGTCGAACAGAATAACAGTCGGCTGTTCGATGTCTTGAAGGAACTTATTGAAACCATCACCAGTCCACGGAGAGTTGATGATGATAGTCGGGATACCTTGTTTGGCTGCTTCAATGGACAGAGTCTTAGCCAGCAGAGTTTTACCAGAACCCTTCTCACCATTCAGCATCACACCAGTGCTGTTCGGGCGATCCAAGAATGTGTTCAGAATACGACCAGCATTCTTCGTGGTGTCGCCGTACAGTTTAGGAACCTGCGGGAAAGAGTCCACCATCTCTAGGAAGAATTGACCAGTCATCTGGTCGAACTTAACAGTGTAGTTGCCAACAGGAAGAACCTTGTTCAGATCCATGCTCTCTTCAGAAGCAACACGGAAGATATTACCTTGGCGAATAAAATATGACATTACAACTCCAACAAATCAATAACAAATTATACCGCAACTACAGCTGCAAGGCAAAAGAAAAACTCCCACCGAAGTGGGAGTTGCAGTCATCAGTAGACTGGCGTCCAAGCAGGACGAGAAGTAGGCATGACGAACTTGTAACGACGATCAATACCGTTCAGGTAGTCACGACGACCTTTGTTGTAGCCTTGGTTGTAGTTCTCGCTGTAGGCAGCGTTGTAAGAACCATCATAACCAGCTTGGTGGCCAACAAAGAAGTCAGAAGAACCTTCTTTCGCGACAGGTTGAACGATAGTGTTACCGTTAGCTTGCACAGGTGCAGTGAATGCATCTTCAGGTGCTTCTTCGGCGTTCAGTTCGCCGATAACTTCGTAACGGCAAGCACGACCCTTAGTGTCGTTGTAGTCAGACGGAATGCTGACGACGTCACGAGGGTTGATCTTAACGATCATGATACGCTCGCCACCGAAGTGACCCAGATAGCCCAGAGAGCAGAAGTGCAGACCAGCAGAACAAGTGCGATCCTTGTTGTCGTCAACTTCGTTACGCTCCATCTCTACGATCTTACCAACGGAGTTGTCCATGGTGCCAGTGTGGCAGTCGAAGTAGTTGTCACGGACTTTCTTGTAAGCCAGGAAGTGACCATCGGGAGTGATAGGCAGTTGGCTCTTCTCCAGGAAGTTGTACAGTTCATCAACCGAACGCTTGCTCGGGTTTTGGTACAGATTCTCCATGAAGTTAACCATCGGCTCAATCGGGAAACCCTCTTGAAGCATGGTGATCATGCGAGTAGCCATAGTGTTGTGCAGTGGCTTGCCTTTCCAGAACAGTTCTTCACCTTGGATAGACACGTTGCCCTTGCCGTAGTTCAGTACGACTTTCTTCGGCTCGATGATATCCTTGACCAGATCCCAGTCGCCAGCTTTGATGGCGTCAAGAACCTTCTGGTAGGTAATATGAGTTTTGGAGACGGTATGGCTCTTGTTGCCAATGACCACGACGATGTTGTTACCTTGAATCAGAAATGGGTAAGCCATGATATATTTTCCTTTCAATTACAGAGATTTGTCAATCAGATTGATGTAGTTAGCAATGTCAGCTTCGGATGCACCGTAGATGTATTGCAGAAGAGGATAGCGTTGAGACAGAGTTTCAAACTGCGCTTCATACTTAGCCACTTCAGTTTCAGGGTTGAAATTCATAGAGGCAGCGTAGTGACGATACAGCGAACGGAACGCATAATCGTTGTGCTTCACTTTCTCTACACCTTTGAACTCACTGACCAGCTTAGCGTAAGGGCTGTTCTGATCAGCAATCTTTCCAATAACAGTACTATTATACTTCATATTGGAACGATCCGTCAAGTTATTTACTACCATGCTCTTGATCAGTTTCTGGTCAGGGACTTGCAGGCTAGCTGCAATGTAGTCTTCCAGATTGACCCAGTTGGTACGGCTCTTGATGTCTTCCATGTCGCCTTTACGAACACCGTGGATCTCGACAGTTGCAAGACCAGAGATACCAGAACCACGCAACCATGCACGCAGGTCTTTGGCATCAGTCACACCGAACTTTGATTGCATCTGGAAACCAGACAGCGGAACGTAGTAGTGAGTCTTTGTTGCATCGAAAGAGTTGATCTTGCCAGCATCAGTCCAAACAACTTCAGTAGACCAGTGACCACGCTTACGCTCTTCCAGACGGAGGATCGTTACGTTCTTGCCAAGACCCGAATCCTTGCGAGGCTTCTCAGTCAGAGCAGATGCTTTGAAGATGTTAGCTTCGGGAGGATTGTGGATTGCAGCAAAGAAACCAGCAGTGTCAACAGCCTTATCTTTGTTGGCAGCTTCAAGCACGAGAATCGTACGGCTGTAGACATCTTGCTGCGCTTCACGGTAGTGATGCTTTGCACGCTCCAGCGCACCGATCTTCGTGTCGTTGATAACAAAGTGCATGTCTTCATCGACGTTGAAGTGCCAGTTGGTAATGTAAACCAGACCAGCAGCAGTACGATCGTAGTCGTTGCTCGGCTTCAGGTTAGCCATGGTACGGGAACCACGACCACGTTGAGTGCCACGAATAACCAGATTGAAATTCTTGGCAAGGTCTTCAACCTTCATCACAAACTTAGTCAGACGACCATACGATGCAACATCGTAGGTAGGCAGCTTGGAGTCAATTGCATACTTGTCAGCAGCCTCAGCCCACAGCGGAGAGTTGTGCTTCTTAGCAAGGAACTCGGCACGGAGCCACAGATTGTCGATCTTGTCGGCTTGTTGCTTGATATGAACAGCCAGCTGATCACGCAGAGATTCCAGCTTACGCTTGATCGCATCGATAGTCGAAGGGATGTAAGACAAACCTTCACGTGACGCTTGGAAGTCCAACTCGCCGATCTCGAAGTGCATCTCCAGACCACAACCGAGCATATGACGCAGGTTACCCAGAGTCGATTCTTCGTTGGGTACTTCAATCGGGTATGCAATGTTACCCATGACAGCAACGGAACGTCGTGCGTTATTCAGAGTATGGACTCCAGGAATAATATCACGAGTCTCGTAGTCAGGCAGTTCGAAACGGAACTCGGCGCAACCCTTGATGGTCGGCTTCAGCTTGAAGTGACGGAACACCTTGACTGCTTCATCACGGAACTTGTAGAAGTCGTAACGATCGTTCACAGAGAACTTGATCTCGACGCCAGACGGTTCATCGGTCTCTTCAGTCATCATAAGTGCGATGGACGGAACACCCTCACCATTGGTGAACGCAGAGTAGATGCCACGCTTGCCATCTTTGATAGCAGTGACGGTGAAGTTGTCAGTGTAAGAGAACGGAGACTTGGAGCCAAGACCCAGTGCGCCGATGAAGGCATTGCTGTCAGTCTTGGTCGATTCGAAGTAAGTAGTGTAGATGTTGGTGACTTGATCGTGGGTCAGACCAGTGCCAAAGTCACGGATGCTGAAGAACGGATCCAGAGAATTCGGCAGATGAATCTCGAACGGAACATCAGTCTTACCAGCAGCAACATGCGAGTCAACAGCATTGCAAGAAAGTTCACGGATGATCGCACGGATCTTATTAGCGTACAGACCAGACGAAAGGATGTTGAACGCTTTAGCGGAGTTACGGATACGGAACTCGCCGATCTCGCCCACGTTGGACATGATGGCTTGGTTCTCAGGGGTATTATTCAGAATCATTACAATCTCACTTTCACATCATCAATACAACTATTATACCGCACTTGCGAATAAAAGTCAACAGGTCAGATCATGTCCAGTTGGACGTTGTAGCCTTCCCAGTGACCAGCCAGACCCACAGGTGGGAACTTCTCCACTTCACGCATGTTCTCCAGAACGAGAAGGCACTTTTGAGCAGCAGCATTACCACGGTACTCATCACCGATACCAGCACGAATCTTTTTGGCAGTAGTGTGGAAGTGGATACCATTAATAACGAGGCGAAGTTTCTGGGAGGCTTTCATCACGTTTCCTTTTCTCATTCAATACAACTATTATACCGCACTTGCGAATAAAAGTCAACACCCTATCAACCGAAGCGAGAGACGCAGTCCACGTGGAACATATGAGCATCTACCTTGAAAGCCCAGTGACCTTGACGATCAGCGAACTTCTCGATGAAGTTATATTTACCATCGGTAGCCAACATCACTTTAGCCTTGGAGCCACGATAAGTCACCAGACGATTGAGGAACGGGATGTAGTAGTAGGTATTCCTACCGAGATCGATCTTTCGTCCACCGTGGAGGATAGCAGTAACCTTATACCCATTGAAGATGCCAGAGCCAGCAACAGGAACGGAAGTAGAAGTAGTAGCAAACGAGACGAAAGACATTTTGATTTCCTTTTCGAGACAATAGAGTTATTATACATCCATTGCGAATAAAAGTAAACACCCCAAATAAAAAGACCCTACACTCGGTAGGGTCTTTATTTCGTAAACTAAAGTTTACTTGTTGGAGTTGGTTCGAACTTCATCGAAAGAGATCTCTTGGATCAGCTTACCATCACGGTATACAACTTCCAATGCTTCTACCCAACCAAGACCTTTGTCAGTCCAGCCTTTAGGCTGATCAACAGAAGACTGGAATTCACCACCACTGGTCCACAAAGTGACACGACCAGCCTTGGACTTCTTACCAGAGTCAGTGATAGGATCTTTTTGCACATCAATCCACTTACCGTTTACACGAGCAGAAGAACACTTCATAGCGAACTTTTGTGTATCACGGTTCACGATTTGCAGCAAAGCACCACCCATACCGAAGGCAATGTTATCAGCTGACCAACCATAGGCTTGGAAACCACCAAGAATCATACGGATACTGTGTTCGTTAACACCGTCACCTTGGATAAGTCGAACGTTGTTCAGGACTTTGTATCCTTTGTCGTTGGTTGTGTAACCGAACTTTTCTCCAAGGATTTGGACGAGTTTGCGGCATACGATGTCAGGATCACCAGAGTCGGGTCGGATAACCACTGTTGCACCCGAAGCGATAACTTCCTCTTTGAGTTCTTCACCCCAGAGTTTGCTTGCTGCGTTAAAGATGTCATAAGAGTCACTCACTACTGCCAAGATAGAACCTTCACGACCGAATTGCTTCAGCATGTTACGATAGGCTTCTACTTCGTTTTCACGACCCCAGCTAGTTACAGTGCTGTGCTCTGCTGCAGGAATAGAGAACCCAGCGATACCAGCATTGTAATATTCACGAGCATACAACAAACCAGTAATGGTATCAGTACCCATGAAGTTAACCAAGTGCGCTGCACCACCGATACCAGCAGATTCCATACTTGAAACGCCACGAGCACCAAAATCATGCAGTTTGAAATCAATAAGTGTAGGATCACCTGTACGCTCCAAATAGTCTTTAATGACTTGTTTAATTGTCCAGCTTTGAGTTGCTACAGTGGTAGGATACCACACAGCACGAAGCAAAGCAGTTTCAAGGTAAGTTGTTAACCAGAAACATTCTGGATCAGTATTTTCAATTGTAGCCAGAACGTTCTTAACAGGAACCACTGTGCCTTCAGGAACAGCTTTAATAACGACAGGAAGGAATCCCCCGTGCTTTGATAGAATGTATTCCCACCCACTTCGATTGAATGGTTCTCCGTGTGCAGTAAGAATTTCATCTGCAATATCGATGTCAGCTTGTGTGATTGGTTCAAGTAGATACTCCTTAATGAAGGCTTGTAGACCGAACATCAAGGTCTCATCGTATTGACCACCACGTGATTCGATGTAAGAATAAACCCCAGTTGTTCCAGCGGGATATTGTTTGAACATGCTAACTTTGTAGCTATCTGTGTTCAATAGGATATTTTTTGCGAGTTTCATGATAAGCTCCTTATCTGTTTCTATACTTAATTATACCTGAATTAAGAATTTAAGTCAAGCGATTTTTGCGAAGGCAGGCATCGGCATGACACCTGTTACTTTCGATACGATGTCTTTGTGATCATCGTACATCTCGATGTTGTTCAGTGCATCAGTAAGTGGCACCCACTTGCACAGAGCAGCATCGTCAGCACCATTGGCACGTGGCAAGCTGTAATCAGGGTTTGGACTGATTCGCATATACACAGCCATGGTATTGCGGGGAATACCGAACGAACGACGAGGATCGTCAAACAGTTCAGTCTTTACAATTGAGCCACGGAGAACTTTCTCTGGGACTCGAACGTTTGTTTCTTCTTGAAGCTCTCTTATTGCGCAATCGAGAAATGTTTCACGCTGATTTCTAAAACCTCCTGGAAGTGCCCAAGCACCTTTTCCTGGGGAGAACTTACGTTGGATAAGCAGGATGTGACCTTGACATTCAAGGATGGCGTCACTGCAGTTGAAGTTGAGAGTTTCGGGGAATGGATAATCTTTGAACAGTTGTTTTTCTTTTTGGTAGAAGGCATAATCACCTCTCACAGTTTCTGGCATAAAAGGATCGTTTTCTGCAAACATACGCTCACGGACTTGTGTTGCGTTGATGGAATACTGAGCCTCAATGCTCTTAAATTTTAATTCTGGGAACCACTTGAGATAGTCGTTACCTTCTTTCATGTGACCGAACAAAATGGGGCTGCCCATATCGTAATGTTCGATAGTTGCACGAACGTCAGACATCCACTGTGTGTCTGAATAGCGGTAATCGTTAAGTGGGATAATTTCGTAGTTTGTAATGCGTTGAGCGTGAAGTTTCAACGAAAGCATTTGCTTGCGTTCTTCAAACGTCCAAGGGTTTTTGATACTACGACATGTGTTGGAAGAGCCAACAAGGATGTAGAGTTTATCTACTTGGGAAGCAGCCGCACCGAGTGCGTGGACATGACCTTCATGAACGGGCTGGAATCGCCCAATAAAAATACCAGTTTTCATTTTCTTATCTCCTAAGAATACATATGGACAGACTACCTGTCCACTTCTATATAGTCAAAACTTTAACAAGTTTTTTCTTTTTTACACTTTTCTTCATTAGAAGAACCGTGCGAGCCACCACCAAACCATGGGAACCAAGAAGTTGTTCTAGCAGGTTCAGCTGCAGGTTTTGCGGTGGATGTTGTACCCTTTGCAGTAGTCGTAGAGTGAGCACCTGAATAACTGGAATGACCAGAACTAGAAGCATGTCCACCCCCACCACCTTTAGCAAAGGCAGAAACTGACATAAGAGCAACAAGGGTAATTACAACAATCTTTTTCATATCATTCCAATTCGTTTAGTTTAGCTTGAATTTCAAGAAAGAACCTATGGTACTTTTCCATACGAGCCAAGTCCTTTTCAGTTACACCCTTCAAGCGACGGATATCACTGTTATGACGCAAGTCAGCCATTTTAACCTTCATTGCATCAACGTTAGAGAAAATGACGTCTTTGTATTCAGCAAGGGTTTGGCCACGTTGCTTAGTGAGACAGCGAACTGCATCAATAACACGTTGGCTCATACCGATGGCTTCTAAGTCAACAAAGGTTACATCACAATCTTCAACTACATCGTGTAGAAGAGCCATGCATTGCAATTCTTCGTCATCGGTCTTTAGATAGTGCATAACCTTGATAGGATGCAAGATATAGGGAGCACCACCCTTATCGTGACTGGGAAAC
>OGVI01000055.1_pt1 | contig 9834 bp, 21 predicted proteins | sample 1575701 | NCBI WGS metagenome assembly OGVI01 (sample SAMN07581551, study PRJEB24739) | freshwater metagenome | place: Singapore | collected 2015-04 | reverse complement strand
GTTTCCCAGTCACGATATTACCTGTCCTCGTACCATCATTTCGCGGATTCACCTTTGGTGGTGGGGATTCCAGCGTTGTCCCCATTGCCTCAGCAAATCCCAATGACAGAGCATCCACAAAATCTTTCCCCGCTGCCGGGAATCCTGACAAATCCGCCCTTATTCCTCGATACCACGGGGCCTTGGGATCGCAGTAAAACGACCCATTCGCCATCACCGGCACAATCGAGGCTTTTGCTCTGGCAATCTTGTCTCCGCGCCCTTGCACTCCAACCCTGATAATTGGCAAATGCTTACCACTTTGCTGCATCCGTTCCCGCAAAAACGGCATAAGCCATAGCGCCACCGGATCCTCAAGCCAAATCTTTTGCGCTCTGTGTTTCCAACCAAAATTCTGTATTTCCTCACAGAGTTGCCCTGAATCCCACTTCCCCCGTACCACATCCAAAAGCCACCACCGACTCATCCAATCCTTACACAGCGCCACCCCAACCGATTCGCACCCCGCATTATCCAAATCCGCCTTCGTTCCGGCCAAGTCCCAGGCCTGCACTATATTAGGCCTCCAATCCTTTGGCGGAGCAAGTTCATTGATCCAGGCCAAATCAAACACCATACCCTGATCTTCAACAAACTCCGCCAGCATTTCTTGCCGGTAGTCCAGTGGACGCCCGTCATATTCCTTTTTCAATTCTTCAATTTCTGATTTCGGTAGGTGGGGATTTCCACTGGTTGGCGCCTGCCACGACATCCAACCGTCCATTCGTTTTGTGCCCTCTGGATTCCCTCGCTGCCACAATTCGTGGTAGTCGTTCAAAACCCCGCGCGGAGTGGACGGAAACCAAGCATCCCCACGATAGTCAATCAGGGTCGGACGAATCGCCTTCGTCCAGATCGCCAGCAAATCCGGCACCATCGAGGCCTCATCGATCACCACCCGCCGATACTTCCGACCACGCCCAGCCCCATGCCGATCACCACCATCGAGCGACCAAAAATCTATCACCCCACCTGTCACCAATTCAACCCGTTTCTTTTGCGTGTCAGTCCGCTGAATTATTTCGCTCGGCAATGTTTGCAGCATCAAACGCCAAACCTCATCAAAAACCTTGCTCGTTCCTGCAAACCACGCCACCGGATACCCTGATGCCAGCGCATCCCAACCCGGATCATCCAGAAGTAGCGACAGACACAACGTTGATTTCCCAAACCGACGACCAAGACACGGAACATTGAACCGCTTCCGTTCCTGAAAGATTTTCACCTGCCCAGGATGCAGCACCGGCAAAACCAACTCCGCTTCGGTCATCTTCCCCTCAATCTCGTAGCGATTCCAAAATCACCAACCACAAAACATTCGCCGATGCCAGCAAAACCAGTGGATCATTGCTTATTGGTTTCAATTTCCCACCTCAAGATTCTGCATAAAAAATACTGCCGCATCCTGTCCCAAGCGCTCAGGATCAATCCCCTGCATAAATCCTGCCGCGCAATCTGTTGTCTGTCGTTTCCCCATCTTCACTGTTTCCCCACGTTCATTCAGCACACCATGAAATTCCTTCACAAATTCAATCAGCACGATTGGTTCTTCCTTCACAACCCCAACTGAAAACTCCTTACCAGCATGCAATTGCTTCAATCTTCGCAGCGCCCACCAAGCAACCGCATTCACATACTCCACCGGAACCGATACCACCTCTCCAGTTTCCGGTTCCTCAATCTTCGACACATCCACTTTCCCCTGAATAATATCCCACACTTTATCCAGGGTTTTCTTATCCGCCCGATAATTCGGATCAGGCCGAAAATCTTGCGCCTTCACATGGTGAAACTCCCCCATCCCATGCGTTGCAATCGTCTCTTTTGACTCTCCCACGTGTCACCTCACAAAAAAGCAGGATTGATTTCGACAAATGACGCCATCCCATTGCACCAACGCCGATCGATCCGCACCCTACGCGCATCCCGAATAGCGTTAGAAACCGCAGTAGGACTCATTTCTAACTCCTTTGCGATCTCAGACAGCGGAGCCTGCGTGATTTTCTTTGTCCGCAAGATACTTTCAACCTTATTGCGGATCTCATAATGCGCCTTCCGCACTTTCGATTTGTCCCATGATGATTTCATTTTATCCTCACCCTAGCGCTTTTTTGTTTTTTATTCTTCCATTATTTCCGTTGGGCGGAATAATTGGCGGCATTCCTGTTTCACCCAAATTTGTAAGAGTTAAATTCCATTCATTGATGTATGCGCGCAATTTTTCGATGGGTTCTTTCGCGTTTGCCTCAACATGGATCGTGGCCCATATTTCGCAAAATGCGTGATGATACGCTTCCTTTACTGTCTCAAGTGCTTTTACTTGATCGCTCAGGTTCATGGCTTTCCCTTAGATTTTTTAATTGGAATCTGGTCAGGAAATTTTTTGATTTCTCTCGACCAATTATCAAAAATCTCAGCCCAACTAATTACTCTTTTCCTTTTCAATGAAAAAGATATTTTCCCGTCATAAACATTGAAAAAAGGCACCAATTCCTCTTCAGACCATTTACTCATTTTTTACCCCTTCATTCTGGTTCGGGCCGTTCCCATATATAAAATCAATTTTACTTCTCGCACATCTTCTGCACTCTCTGAATCCTATTGTGATCACTGGATCATCCTGGCAGATGATATTTCGACAATAATATCTCCATTTATGTCCAATAAAAAAACAAGCAATTCTATTCAGCGACAAATTCATCCTTCACCCTCCCTTTTCTGAAGCGAAGCCGCCGAATCCCCACCCCGACGAATCGTTACCACCAATTTCCCATCCGTTTTCTCATTAAATAACCCGAAAATCTTCGCCAAAGAATCCGCCGCCCGCAAACGGTCGCAGAGTTTCGCCGGTACTACCACAACCCCATCCTTGGTTTCCAGCACATCTTTCACCCCATCCCGCATGGTCTTGGTGTATAGTTCCTTGATTTCGATAGCCGTTGCAATCCTCTCCGATGACGCTTTTTCATTCGCAATCCGCACCAATTCCTTCACCTTTGGATTCCTGAGTAACCGCGAAGCATTCGCCCAATTCGTCTCATCCGACCCAGAAGCATACCCCGCCAACCGGTAGGCATCCCCCTCTGTCTTTCCTTGGGCAATAAAATCCGCAAACCGCTGCCACCGAATCCGCGCCAAATCCTTGACGCTCTGCTTCCTCGTCTTATTGTTTTTCCGTTTCGTTTTTCTCATTTCCTCACCCCTTCTTTCCAAACTTCTTATCGAGTTCCGCCCTCAAATCATTGATAATCTGAATAATCGCCTCTTCTCTCCAATAAAACGACATCGAAACCCCATTTTCCTCAACCCTCATCCCTCTCATCGCATTCTTAACCTGAAAATCCTCTCTCTCCTGTTTCGCTATTGTCGCCCACACCATCAACTGCTGCAAAGCATTCAATCCCTGCAACAACGTCATCTCACTCACATCAACCTTCATATATCCCCCATCCTTTTTCAGAGTTCCTCAGACCCACCCCACCCTATCAAAACCTATCCCGAATGTCCGTTCCCTGGGAGCGCCGAGTTGCACTCGGCTGGGCTTGGTTGTTTTGTCACTGGTAACGGTTCTGGAGGCGGCAAACACACATAACACATTGGAATTACATAGCATTCCCGTTGTTTTTCGACTTTCTTTCCACAATGAACGCAGTTCATACCGCCTCCTTCAAATCCGCCGTAGATTCCTCATCCGCCTTCTTCAAAACCAACCCAGTAGCAAACCCCTTTTTCACCTGCGTATCCAAAAGTTTCCCCCACAATCCAAATATCCCCCGACTCAAAACCTCCCGCGCCTTCTCCAATTGCTCAGGACTCCTGTAAATCGCCTGAGCCCTCGCCATTTCCACGCATTCCCGTTCTTTCCGCGACTGCCAATCACTCACCATCACCTGTTGTTTTTCTACCTCCTGGGCCTGATTCTCTCGCTTAGCCCGAACAATCCCGATATACGATCCACAATCCCGTGGACGCTTCACCACCACCCCATCAGCGTCCGCCAACCGAAGCGCATCACCAAGAATCACAATCGCTTGGTCCTCAGTCAACGCCCCACCACGATCATGCAGAACCTCAGCCCATTCCTGAACCACCTCCTCAGAACACAAACACCCTTTTTTCCTGAGTGCGGTCGTCAATTTCTCTCTGGCCATTGGTATTTTCCTTTCAAAAAAGAAATTCAGGGAGGAGGAGGAGGGGCTGTTTCTCGCGCGCGAGATATACGTATTCGCCTCCTCCTCCTCAGGGTAGTTGGTTATTATGGTCCCTGTCCCTGTCCCTTGCGATCGTCCGGCGATCCTTTATCGATCGCCAAAGGATCACCGTTGCATCCTTCGGTGATCGCCAAAGGATCGCCATGGGATGCTTTTTGTTGTCCCCATCGGACCTCGTTACCCTTCCTTGCGCGAGCGCGCTGCTTCTCCCGATGCGCCCACGCCTCTAACACCTTCTCGGTGATCACTGGGTGGTACAATTTCCCATCAGACGCCTTATACCATCCCCTCATAGCCATAGTCTTCACCTTAGTCCATCTCGCCAGATTCATCCCAACCAGGCGAGCAAGGATCCGATCATCATCCGTAAGGCTCCCAGACGGCACAGATGCCCAGGCCCGGCACCACAACACCACAGCCGCCTTAAACTCATCACCAGACGACAAAGCGCAAAGATCACTCTGTACCAACCGGACACAGTCAAGCGGCATGAATGAAAACCCGCTCAAATCGCAATTCTTCGGCACAGGCGGCGATGGTAGATCACTCATTTCTTTTTCCTTAAAGGTTTTTTCATTTTCACCGTATTCACGGTTTTCGGTTCTTTCGGATTCAATTTCTTACAGCAATCCTCACAAATAATCCCATGCTTTGGATCCATACACGCAGGATCAGCAAAATCACCGCATTCCTGACAGGTATATTCAAAAAAGCACATAAAACCTCAAAATTAATTATGGTTCGTAGAATCAATATCATTACCCCACTGCCCACCCAAATCAATTCCCAACTTTTGGAATGCGTCAATGATTCCCTTCATAGCATAATCAGGTGGCATCAAACATGTTTCGCGCTTATACGGAGTCAAAGGCAAACCTGCATGGATCTTGATCTGCTTTATCGCATACAAAGCGTATCCACACGCCTTCGCCAAATGCTCAGGTTCAATAGCAAAAGACTGAGTTGGTGCATGGTATTTCATCATGTCCTCCATAAAAAACTGGTTTATCGTCCTATCCCCAACCTCGGCAATTTTGACCTTCTCACCACATAACACCGCGCAGTAGTCGCCGCGCTCGCATGCCCCAGAAAATCCTGCACCTGGTCAATCGTCGCCCCCCGCTCAATCAGCAGTGAAGCGCACGTCCGCCTAAGACCATGACTCGACCCCACCTGACCACGACCAGCAAACTCCCACGCATCTTTTCCCCACCGATACACCGACTGAATATCTGGCGCCTGTGCCCCACGTTTCGCCCAGGCCCCCAACCACTCAGCAATCTTCCCATCCAAAAACACCAATCGAGTCTTCCCGCCCTTCCCACGCACCGTCAACTTCCGCCCATCATCAGCCACATCCCCCCGCTCAATCCGAGACACCTCACAAGCCCTGAGGCCCCCAACCAACATCAAACCAATCGCCAGCCGCTTCAGGGAATCCAGCCCACAGCACCACCTCCACACCCGCCTGGCCTCAACCATCGTCAGGGCTGTCCGACTCCTGGCCTCACACGCCACCCGCACCGCCCTATCATCAACCCTGAACCCCCTCAACTCACTTTTCCTCCACCGCCCCAGCGGCTTCCCAATCCCGTTTTCCTCCAAAAACCCAAACCAAGACCGCATCACCATCAATCTTTTCCGCCGATACCGATCTCCCCACTCCCCTTTCCCAAACTCACCTTTTATCACCCCATGGCCCTGAGCCCACTCAATCACCTCAGCCCTGGTGGCACCAGTCAAACTCACCTCATGACCATCAGCCCAGGCCGCAAAAGATCGCCACAGACGCCGATATGTCGCCCGTGACGACGCAGTGTAGCAAGCCGACTCCAGCCACGCAACAACGATTTTTTCAGTATCAAGAACCATCAGTTCCTTATCACCTCACTTTTTCAGAAACCCGAGATTTTTTCCAATCAAATCAAAAAAATGGCAACAAAAAAAACGGCCCACCCAAAATGGACCGTTAAACCTTCCCCAACACCGCCCGAATTTCCTTTAGGCGGCCCTTGGCCCACAACAAATCACTGGCTTTCTCCTGCCACAAAACTGGCTTCTCTGGCTCATCCAACACCTTGCCAAACGCAACTTCAACCCGTGCCAACAAGGTCATCAAAACGGCATTCTCAGTCAATTCCAAAACCGGCACACACTTCACCTCTCCGACCACACCCAGACCATTCACCACCTCCAAACCACCAAACACACCATTCACCACCACGGCCACGTTTGCCGCACACTTCTCCCCACCATCACAAGTAAACGGACCACCATTCCGATTCTTCGGAAGGTGGCCAACAGAATGCTCGCAAATCCGACACTGAATCGACAACCCCCGCTTATCACAAACCACCAACATATTATCTCCCCCTGGGGACTCCGAGCTCCTGCTCGGAGATTGGTTGTTACTGCTTTTTATGGCCGCCCTGTGGTCCTGCATCATAACACTGAATCAAGTCCAAATGAATCAAGTCCATCACGGCACACCAATCAACGAACGCCTTTTTCCCATGTTGCCAAACCAACGGACATCCAACCGCAGCATCATCCACATACACATTTGCGTATGCTTTTGGACTGGTCGTCCAGTTTTGATCTGGGTTCATGTTTACCCCATACAATGGTATCCCTTTATCGTCATACCACTTTACTGCCGCATCCAAATAACCCCCAGACCGCATAGTCCAAAGGATGATTTTATGTCCATCAGAAACTAATTTCTTCAAGCATGTGACTGCAAAAGGAACATCTGGACCGATAGCAGGAAACTGATGCTCAACCACAGTCCCATCAAAATCCACGGCAACGATCATAGTTTTCCTTTCAAAAAAGTCCCCGTCTTTCCGTTCTATGCTGCTTTTGGTCCCAGGAGCAATCACACCGCAATTAAATCATCAGCACTTGGTCTGTCGTGTCATACCGACTTGCTGACAGAATCGGAAAACTCCTTCACCTATAGATGATCAGGAGTGTCGGCCCGATGAATCTTATTTCCGAAAGATTATAAAAAAACCATACAGAAAAATAAACCCAGTAACAAATACAAATGTAATCCAAATAGGCGAAAACACCCACCACCAAGACCAATCAATAACGTTGCACAATTTCAGTATCATAAAAATGAGAAACAGGATGATTGGCAATCCAAGCCCCCTTTGCGCCTGTTGATTTGATTCCACTGAATACTCCTTATTCTGAATGAATAATCTTACCCCGCCATCTTCTTCATAAAATCCTGATGAATCCAAGTCATCTTCCCCAATTTCTTCACCTGATCCGCAGGAATCTGCTTGTTCTTAATCCACCGCCACAACGTGGTTCGGTCGATCCCCAATTTCCGACACGCCTCTGGAGCAGTCAAATACCCCAATGATGAAATCTCACCAACCTTCATCGCATTTTCCTGCCGCATCAGACGAATTTCATCCTTCACCGCCTCCTTCACCATCGTCTGAATCAACTTCGCCAAACTCTCAAAAGTCTTACTCATGGCCTTCCCCCTGGGACCACCGAGCGCCTGCTCGGTGCTTTGGTTTTCAGGTTATTTATCCCCAACCCACAAAACAAAAAGCCCATACAAACAAAACAACCCACCAGACACCAATAAACACACCCCAGCCCAAAACACCCCAAACCACAAAGCAGCAATCCCCATCCACACAATAACCCCAGCCAACACCATAACCCCAATCACCCGAATAAGACGCTGCGACTCCGACAAAGAATCTTTCAACGACTCAGAATGCTCCAACCTAAACTTCTCAAACCGCTTCACCTCACACTGGCAAAGTTCCCGCCGATTACCAACCCACTCAGGCAGCAAAAGGCCGCACTCATCACAAACCCCTTCGATCTCACTCATGACGCCCTCCCAAAAAGACTCCCAACCGCCACCACGGCAGTCGGAATAGGTTTCATCACCACCGGCAACCCCTTCGGCTCCCCAATCGCAGGCACACCCCTAGAAACATCCACAGGCCGCACCACAACCGCCTCAGCGACCCTCTTCCCATGCTTCCTGGTCAACGGCACCAACTCAGAAACCGGCACCTTCAAACGCCGCGCCAACCTCCGCCCCGCCAGTGTATCAAACAGTTTATCTGTCTTTTCTGCCGTCCGAATAACCATCAAAGATACTTTTGCCTTCTGCGCTAACTGCAATGTCGTCAATCCCATCGCTAGACGTTTTGCCCGCAATTCACCAGAGATTTTTTTATTTTCCACCGTTGTCATGCTGAAAACTATTGAGAGTTTTATTCATTTGTCAATACCCATGTTTCCCCTATAATGAAAATTAATGAATCACCATATTTTTACCGATCATTTTCCTTGTTGCATTCTCTATGCTTAGAACTAATCTTAATTCATGAATGAACGTGAAAGGATGTTTGCCGCAGTCGCCCACACTGGCAAAACCCAGCGAGAAATCGCAAAAATAATGGGAATTTCCGAGGCATATCTCGGAAGTATCATCCATTGTCGAAACCAACCTAAAAAACATCTACCCGTCCTAGCACAAATCCTCGGCGTCTCCCTAGAGTGGCTCACACACGGAGAAGACCCCCAACCATCCTGGCTCACCCCTCCAAAAACCGAGGTAATTTCCCCAGGCGACCAAACCACCGGCAAGAAATACCAACCCAGTGATCAAAAGCGCCGAGAAACCACCACCAGCAAAACCCGCAAACCTAGCGCCCTCAGCCCCACCAATCTCTTTCTCTCGGTCGCCACAAAATTCAATGAAACCATGGCCGGAATCGCCCAACTCCTCGCCCAAAACAACGCCACCAGCGTCGAAATACTCAAATCCACCCGCGAAACCGCCGACCGCCTCGCTAAAATCGACCTCATCCACACCACCCACGAACAACGCCTCAAACAAGTCGAAGAAATCATCGAAAAACTCTCAGACGACACATTAAAATCCGCCCGCAAGAAAACCGAAGAAGCGAAAAATGACAAATGAAAACGAACAAAACACCTTAAACCTCCTCAGTAAATACCGGGGAAGTTTCGTTAAAATCACCTTCATCAAAGGTGATCCTGCCATCTTGCGTATTGGTGAAATTGACGCTACAAAAACCGAAGTCTGGTTATATAATGAAAAAGAAATGGCACAAAGATCATATATTCATGAAATAAAATCAATTACTCCTTGATTTTTTCAATCTCATGCGTAAATACATTTGGTTCCTTTTCACTCATATCAGGAAAAGTAATGACATCATAAGAGTTTATATGTCTTTCTCCACAAATAATCTTGTTTTCAGAGAGTATTTTCAAAATTTCCTCCCCTTTACTTTGTAATTCTGGATTATGTGGATCTTCATGACACAATGGAAAACTAAATAATTTCCCATTGATTCTTGTTTTTATATGAAAAAAACACTTAAACCGATCTTTTATTTCTTTGGGAGTAGTTATTCCAGAAATTCGATCTGGTTTTGGTTGTGGTTTCATAATATTTTACCTCGCTTTTCAAAAACCATCTAACTCAAAACATCCCCAAGGGAAGCAATTTATGAAATCCATTTCATTATCAAACAAAGAACCCCCAAATGGCGTATCGTGACTGGGAAAC
>OGVI01000054.1_pt1 | contig 10031 bp, 1 predicted proteins | sample 1575701 | NCBI WGS metagenome assembly OGVI01 (sample SAMN07581551, study PRJEB24739) | freshwater metagenome | place: Singapore | collected 2015-04 | reverse complement strand
ACCATATAGTGGAGGTGGAGACCTTAGATAAAAATATCTAAAATCCTCACCAGCAGCTACATAGATTCGAGATTCATTAGGGATTGAAAATGTGGCGAGAACGCCGTCAACAACTGGAAATGATGCATAATTATAATAATCAGCATTATCACGATCTGTAGGGGTGAAATCTGCAGGAGTTGTGGGAGGTGAGGTAAGAAGAAAATTATAAGGTGAATAAAACGGAACTTCTATTTCAAGTGCATTATTTTGAGCTAAATCTGTTGATGATGCTGCATAGCCAGATAAGAATTGTTCAGATGATAAATCAAGTTTTGTGTAGGAATAACTGTAATCGGGGATGTGATAGACACTCATTCTAGAAGTGGAAGTTCGTGGAGCAGTAGTCATAATCTTATATCTCAAAGATCCAGACCAGCAAGAGAAAATTCTCCCAAAGTAGGATAAATAACTAGGATGAGATTGATAATTATTTCGATTGTAAACGTCATTAGGATCAAGAACATTTGTATTATACGAACCAGTATAGACAGGATGAACAAGAAAATTCGTAGTATTAAGAGTTGAAAATGAATCAGTTAGTGGTGTAAAACGACGAAGACAGTCTATAAGAGAATAAGTCTCTCCAAATCTAGGTTTAGGAACTGAATATGATTGACCATGTGATAAAACGGCTGTGGGAGAATTATTTTCTTGACCAGTTCTAGAGGATTGAAAAGTGATATCAGAGGTAGCTTCGACAGTTGCTGCTGGCCTAACAAGATTTAAATCTTGAGGTTTTCGTGGAACAGATAAAGAAAAATCATCTCCAGCGGCGATGTATTTATCTATTCTTGTTCGTGCCAGCGCAGCATTAGAATACTGGTGTACGATTATTTGATGCCAAGGGACATCGTATCCCCCATCTGGGGAATCTTTCAATATATGTGGGTACCTGTCTTGTGCCCAACAAAATTTACCTCTACTGTAGAAAGGCGTGCTATATTCCAAAACCGGATTCACTCCGGAGTGGCCTATCGCAGCACCTGCTCGCGCATCTGGCATACTAGGTATAGCCGACGCTGACAATGAAATAGAGGTCGGTGTAGTAGAAGTACTAACCGCTCCTATGTTTACCCTTTGTTCTACGTACCCACTTGTGGTACGAGATACGGAAAACATATCTTGGATAGCAGTGGTGGTAGAATTGTGACTACTGAATACGTACAATTTGTGTCGCAAGCTACCTCGGTACCCTAAAAATGCCATAGAATAAAATGAGAGAAAACTATCTCTTGCGTACGTCACGGGAACATTATTCGGTTGCACATTTAGGGATGCGTTACCCTGAAACCCTTTGATAATGGGTCTGTCGGGTAATCTTATCCTGTAAAAAGATTGTACTGCCACGGGTGGTGATATATTACGCGTCCAATTATGAGTATACCTTTTGATAATCTGGCGCACACTATGCCACTTCTCACCCATGCAAATCATGGCTAGTGTATCGTGGTCTGTGAGGTTTTCCTCCAAACCATTTATGTTTATCGCTAATAGGGCGCCTGGTTTATCACCCGTCAATATGTTATTATTCAATTCATTTGAATAAACCATTGAATGAGGAGCCTGATCATCCTTATGATCATTATAATATCTGGTTATTAGCTTATTCCAGATAATGGGTGTTATGAGTAAGTGAGTACCATCATAGAATCGGAGTATATATTCATTACTCTGCCCAAAATCGATGGTGTCAAGCGGAATATTAGAATACTCCCCACTTTGGGGAGCATCACCTGTAAAACTTTTATCTATACCCGCAAAAGTATAATTGGCTAACACGGCTCTCATATCGCCGAATACCATACCTTCTTCCCCCTTTATAGACACTATGATACCTATACCAGTCTCTCCATTGTCATTCAATACGGTAAACTGGTTAAGGAGTAACGAACCATTAGCATCTACATCTGCCGGTACATTACCATTGGGATCTACCAGATGAGTGGCTCTACGCAACAGTCCACACGTTTTGAAGACCTGGTTACTAGCTCAAGGTACTTTAATCTCTATAATGTTAGTTGTGGCTAAGTCCCATATAACACTATTAAGTACCTGTGTGTCAAATTTTTGTACTTCAGACACATTAGATGGGGAACGCACATCATGCGAGATTTTTATCTTTCCTTTCATAAAAGCAGTACCTACTGCCTGGAATCTATAGGTTATAGTACCTCGCCACCTATTAAAAGGTAAGGCGGCCATAGATAGTGCGGTGGGAGTAAAAACCGTGGCGTTAGACGCAGTTGTCACAAAACATGCCATAGGTGTCACAGGGAGTGAGAAACACGCAGTGGGGCCTACACTATTACCTGTGGGTATTGTTAAAACGTCCACTATAGTCCACCGACTAAGTATATTATTTAAGTTCATATGATCTGGATCTTCATAACCTAATTGTTTAGTATCCAACAATACTTCGTTCTTGTAATCCCCACCTAGACAATCAATATTCGTAGGGGCATTATAACAAGCCAAATTATTGCTAATACGTGGTACTATTGGTCCTACACCGTCTTGGCTATTGGGATTACTGAATCCCACTGCACTCAAAGCTGCATTAACACCTATCTCCGTTGCTTTACCAACAATGGTGCCAGTCGCATGAGCAATGTTCTCCCTAATTGATACGTGATCTGAAGACGGTTTATCCTCATTCGCTATTCCGTACTCCCCTGATTGTGGGAGTTCTGCTGCTAAAGTGGTACCAGTCAAAGATACATCAGTAAGCCAGGCATATATACTAATTTCTGGACTTATGTTGCTAGTACCGGGAATACGAGTGGTGGTAATAGGTAAGTAATGTAGCGCGAAAGCATCTTGTATGGATTCAATCCGCGTTATGTCTAATCCATTAGATGGACAGATAATGGGCAAGGATATTTCACCACCCTTTTCCCTTGATAAATCTGTAACACACTTGGTAGCTGAGATAATTGTGCCAAATCAGGGTAAGGGTCATTAAAATTTAAAGCACCCAGTCCATTATCACGAGCGAACCATGGATGTAGCGCAATGATTTGGCTACCTGCCATGGTAGGGGATCCAACAACGACTATTTTAATGTGTAATACAGCATTAATATACGCGTAGTTCCTAATTTTATCTCTAATCAAAGTTATCGATAAAAATGAGAATAATGGCGCAATGGATAAAGGTGTCGATTGTGTCAATGGATTAATAGTTGCTATTCGCCTAGGTCGCGACAAATAATATTCCAGATCTCGCGTTCTATCCTGTCGTAGGGAGAGCATATCCGTGGAAGTGATCTGCAATGCTTGCATACTATGTTCGGCGGAAGAGGTTAATACCGCCGTACCGGTGGTAACTAAATTGTTTTGTAAGTTATCCTCTGATGTGGCATAAACCTCAGCATGAACACGTTCATCTCGGGGTATCCGATCCCCGACCTCGCTCAAAACTTTAGCGCTTGAGTAGCTATCTCCTTTTGTATTATTAGTAAGTGATTTTCCATGATCCATATCACACTCATTTATGGAGGATTGTGAACTACTTGACACGTAGTAGTCAGAACTTACATCTGACCCCGAAGCCTCTGGTGTCACTGGGTAATCAGGGGGGCCGATGGCGCCATCTATAGCGTCTTCACTGTATTGCCACCATTCCAATTTCCTATTACGATGTTGATAATACTCATCATATGAAAAATGTGCCTCGGGCATAGGCATACTAATTTTGGATAGTAACTCCCGTACTTTAAGTATGTTGACATCGTAAAATGATCGCTCATGATAACTTAAATCGTGTACGAAACCCTTGATGACACTATAGGCGTGATCTCTATCTCCGACGCTAGTTTTACCTCTAACGAATAGGGATCTTAGCATACTCTTAAAATCTAACGCGCCATAGTATTTACCATCTATATCGCACAAAACATTTCTCCTCTTGAGAAAGTCACATTCATCAACATGCAAGAAAGCCGTGGCCTCTGAAGTTTTATCAGGCATAGTCAAAGTCATATCCAAACTCGCTACGACTTCACGATATATCAGGTGGTTAAATGCCTTAATGATAGGAGAAACTCCATTCTCGAAATCGTCGCCGTATGTGATATTTCTACAATACTTCCTAAAAGGAGCTGGATTCTTATACAAATAATACGCATATCTTTGTAACAAAGCGTTAGCGATACTGTTTATGTGCGCAGTGAGATTGTGACCGGAAGGTAACCCGCTGTTGAATTCAATTAAGGTACCATTAAAGTGACTGAGATAATAAGTAGTATCTGTCGCCAATCCCTTAATCATTAAAATATCTTCTTGAGTATATGTAGGGATGCTCTCAGCTAAGCGCACGAACACCTCAAAGGCTGCCATTACTAATTGGGATGGTAATTTCTGGTCCCAAAATTTGTAATCACCCGCAACAATACGATCTTTATTAGTTCCATTAAAAGTTAAATGATCATACAGTTGCTGCCATTCATCACTATAGGGATTTATCCCCACAGCACATTCAGACATCAGCGGATATAGGGATAAGAAACGTAGTATGGGGAGACCATACTTACGCCAAGCATATTGTAAAGTGATATCAGCAGCTTGGAAAACTCTAACCTTGTCCTTAGTTTTTACAACAGGTTCATCCTTAAGACTAGCTTTAAATATGGGATAATACCTCTCATTGTTCAAATATTTGGCTTTCATATTTTCAAATTCTATCTCAAACAGTTCGGGTTGCGCAAATTCATAATTGGTTGGTTCACCTGACATGTGCTTACTCTTCTTTCCTTTAAGAGGGTACCCTATCGCAGAGTTAAAGTTTATGTGATCTATAAACCTCTTTCCCGGTATACCATTGATAATTTCATGATGTGTAAGAGGTCTCATCTTCTCATACTTGTTATACTCCATCATGGTCTCAATTAAAGGATTAACATAATCATTCATGGACAATTTCAAAATACTACTGTCCATTAACTTGGAATTCCCAGATGTAGAACTGAGGAACGTATAGAAAGGCATATACCTCTTGGGCCCAAACTTAGGACCACCATAAATATTATCCACGCCAAAGATCTTCTCAACTGTGGAGCACATAAAGGTTGGTCTTATATCTGAGTAATACGTTGCCTGTACATCTACCGTACCACGTAATATGTAATTATGATTCTTGACATATCGCGCAGGAGCAGTCTCAGGAATATTAGGATCTACTTTGATTATTGTACCTAATCTGTTCAAGGGTAGCACACTCCCTGAATGGGGTGTGAATATCTTATGCTTATTGTCCAAGCTAGATAAAGCATCTTGTAATTGAGCTGTAGTGAACATTGTATACGATCCAATCTTAGAATTATCACTACCTGAGATATGGAAACCCACAATACTAGGGCTCAACCCACAGCTGATATGTACCATCATACAATCACCACATTTAGGTTCTTCCATATAACTCGCTCTCCCACCTTGTATTCTAAAGATTTTCTTCTGGAAAAAACCATAGTCTACTTTATATGAGGTCTCACATGAAATAATGGTAGCAGTGTTTTCGAGCAACTCACCCTTCATGTTACGCTTAAGAGTTATGGTTGAGCATTGTCCCTCTTGGTAATTAAAATACTTACATATATCGGGAAAACTACCGCCTGAATATATCTTGAACACACACAAGTCCAAATCGCCAACTCGGACGATATCATTATGATCTATGGTCGCTTCGAAATAGTTACCGGTTGTTCCGTCATGTTTTACAAGTCTCACTTTATAATAGGTAGATGTAGCTTTATCATATGGTTTAACATTACTAGCAATCCATTTACCATCCACATCATTGTTGACTTTAAAGAAATGTAAAGGGCAACAAAATACGTTTGATTTCAATGCCAAGCAACCTATAGTAAATCCGTGCTGCTCATCTAATTCAAGAATCATTTTAAGTACGTTAGGTTTAATCACGTTAACCAATTGTGGTGCTGTCATAGTGCGTGTGTTTGAATTTGGGACAAACGGCTCTGACATCTTGGCCCAACAATTAACCTCATTATCACGCTCAGTAATGTCCTCATATTTCGTAGGTGATAAATTACCCTGTAATAGGGTGTCAGGCAATGGTGCCATGGAATCTCTCGCATAATCCCTCATCGTTTTATAAAATGATCGAAACGTTTTTAGGGCCATTATTGCTATCGATACGGACACTCCAACTTTAAATACGGTAACTAAAGCTTGTTGCTGCTGTATATACGGTACAATGGACACAAGGGGCGCGGAACGCAACTCGTGAATAATATTACTATATGTGTACCTATATAGTACTACGGAGCTTAATATACCAGCCCCAAATACATAGGATGCTCTCAGACGATCATATTTGTATAAACAATACGACGTAGGTAATACTGATAATCCCAATGTCACGCCCACCACTCGATATAAACGATACCTGTGCAAGGTTACGTGGAGGCTCTTATACAAGTTAGTCTCTCGCATAGTATAAGGTATGTAATTAACCAAACTCAAATAATTATTCTGTAAATATTTAAGTACAGCCAGTTTAAGGACAGGATTAAATACGTTAGTTTCTATGAAACCTGGAATAACCTTACCCCACTTGTAGATAAGGTATTCTGCTAATTTAGTCCCCCAATAGTCACAGTTCTTGTCAATAGCACTAAAGAAAGCACCATCTACTCGAGTATCTGGTGGTAAATTGGTGACATCTAAGTCCATCGCATCACTGAATTGATGACTAGTGTACCCTTTACTATGAGGATCATTGCTCATAATGGAATCCTCAACTAATTCTGGTAAATCTGTCATCGTACTGACTCCGTCTCCTGCATCACCCGTCGGTGTCGTCTCTTCTTTCAGGACAATACCGACTTTCCTATCTTTTGGACATTTGCAACGGGAACACGGATAACAGCAAGTCTTACAATTCTTATGTTTAAGACCAGAGTCTTTACATAAAGTGACAAAATTCTTCTGTTCTTCAAAGTGCTGTTTAGATTTCATATTTAGGAAGGCCACAAGATCATATATATCAAGATTTTCAAGCAATTTACCGTCGTGAGTAACTGTAGTGAACTTCCATCCTTCTACGTTACCTTTAAGATACCTTTCCACGTACCTAACATTAAATCTCCATAAATCCTGTATACCATTTTCTTTAAGATTTTTAACCTCATCTTCCGGTACTTTGGAGCTATCTAAACCTCTATTGGTAGTATATTCTTCCCGAGGTATAACTTCAATATGGTACTTTAACCTACGAACTACTGATATTGGCTCATTAGACCAAATATTGGCTTCTAAATCCTTAACGTTGGAGGTTACTACTACCACGCTCGGCCGTACAGATATTTTCCCTTTCTCGTGAGCTTCCGCTTTAGGAGCATAAAAAGGTATATTGTTAATCAGGCTAATAAGCAAAGACGCTGGATCTACAACGGCTTTGTCATGACGAGTATTACACAAATCATCTATAATAACTCCCGTTATATAAGCTTTGTACGTAGAGTAAAACTTATCTGTAGGCTGTATGACACAAATATGCTCATCATCACACGCCTTGTCATTGAACTGTAGTACATTCGTTAGAACCATCTTAGCTGCCGTAGATTTTCCGACTGAACTAGCACCATAAAAACACAAACTAAACGGTGCCTCTCGCAAACCGGTTAAAGGTTTGGATTGGTCAAAAGTCACCAATATCTTATATGCCGTAGTTAATTTGCTCAAAACTAATGATTTATAGTTTTTATCGGTTATACCAGCCGACAATTTCTTTAACGAGTCTATAGTTTCCATCAGAAGTCCATGAAAATCTTCAACTTGTTTTCCAGTTTGTTGGGTATAACTACCGATTTGAATGGCTGAAATATATGTTTGTAAGTGCACAAGATCATCATCTATCTTAGATAACTCGGTGCAATCAAAGACGCGTGAATAATCACCATGAAACAACCTATGTCCCATATCGAAGAAATATAACAATAGCTCCACTACATAGGACAAGAAATCCACCGCATTATCTCCGACCTTATATGCTTCCATCTTAAAAAGCGTCAATGATTTGATGGTAATATTCTTAGGTTCTATGAAACCAAAGGTAATGCACATCGACAATGCGTCCGCTATTTTATTAAACAAAATGGTGTTTCGAAAGTTCATTATGTTATTAACTTGCATACGGTAGTCAGCACTATGTGGTCTAGGAGCTGGTCTCTCAAAACATATCTCCGATACCAGCTTCATCAGCTTACCACTCAAACTTCCCTTATAGTGTTTCTTTAGGATAGTGAGTAATATTCCAAACAAGATATTCGGATCCTCACAGTGCATTATGACATAACTTATGAATATTAGATCTTCAAATATGTCCAAGTATTGATCGCTATTAGGCGTCATGTTCTTGATATTGTTAATTATAGGCCTGATCTTAGAGTAATTATTCAAAAACTGTGTGAGAAAATCATTTCCCACTTTGGGGTTAATCTTACTGTCACCGTCTTTCGTATCTTCCTCTGGTTGAGGAATAGTTCCGTTATCGGGTGTCTTGTCCCCACTATTGATCTTAGTGGGTATTTTAACAGTTTTCGGGATTTTATCTCGTCCTGAATGGGGTTCCTGCATAGTGCCCAGACATTGATTATGATATGACATATCTACCAAAAATTGATGTTCCATAATGATTTCCTCAAAAGTCATACCATGTAAGATATCCACTCTTTTCTTCCTGAATATATGCTTGTACCTAGGACCTATATACGTGTCAACCATGACATCGTCATATAGATAATCTTCCACATGTAACACATCATAATAATTACCTTTTGTTACGTACCGGGTTCTATTAATAAGTTTTTCCGCATGAGGTTCCTGAGTTTGCAATTCCTTGAAGAGTTGCACCACATCATCTATACTTGCAGTACGCCGATGTGATTTTTCAAATCTAGTTATAGCTTTTGCTAAGCTTTCATCTGTCAACCGCGTTGCACAATGTTTCGTATAGTGCAAATCTTTGTTTTGTGATTTGGGCATTCCCTTCACCCTCTTAACAGCAGTTTTATAAGTACTAACTGATGTATGTCTCTTCTTGTCTAGAAGATTCGTGTTTGTTGTTAGTCTCTCTCTAACTTCGTTCACACTCTCCCCGTTAACTGCTTGCGAGTCAATAGTTGTCTTCATTTTGATGAAAAATTTTGACGAGTGTAAACAATCCGCAACATCCAATTATACATAGTTGGTGTACGAAGTTGTTATCAAAGCCGAAGCTATCGCACTTTTTCTATACCTATCGGGGAGTGGGAGGCATTTTGCATACACCCTCCTCTTCAAGATATCCTCGAAAGATCTACGCTGTGTAGCCACGAAACGTAACAGGATCCATCAATGGGATCTCTCAGCATCTCACGTGCTGCGTTGTTGTTTATAGTGTGACATCAAGCGCATCTCGATGTACTTTCTCTTGAAGGGTGTGAATGTACTTTGGTTGGATGGACCATACCTCTCAACATTTAATCGCGTAATCGTAGGGGTACTATGTTATCAGAGGTTACATAGACGATCACTAAATCATATACGCACCCACACTTAGCGGTGTGGACCGTTGGCCTTTCTCGTCGGCAATACGTAATGAAACGACCCAAATATAATATATATAAGTGGCAATTAAATGACAGTAACGACATAGCCAAAATATGCTTATCAAATGTTGTAAATTGTCCGACAAACAAATACATGTCGTAGTTTCATAAACTGACCTTTATGAGGATGGAGCTACCACCCTAGATGTGTGCCACCAAGAGGTTGAAACCTTAAGATAGCAAACTTTCCCTAAGTGATTAGGACACGGATTCGCAAATGCGGGTACCGTCGTTTTGATATTTCGTACTCACCCTAGCTCCGTATCAGGAGTGGTGATTCGTCGAGATGGTTAGAATTCCTTATGCACTTCAATAATTAAAAGGAGCAAGAATGCTCCAAGTAACTATATCCATCGCCTGAATATCGTGACTGGGAAAC
>OGVI01000053.1_pt1 | contig 10189 bp, 2 predicted proteins | sample 1575701 | NCBI WGS metagenome assembly OGVI01 (sample SAMN07581551, study PRJEB24739) | freshwater metagenome | place: Singapore | collected 2015-04 | reverse complement strand
GTTTCCCAGTCACGATAGCAATGAATGAGTATAATAAGAGTGAGAATAAACAACTAGAAGATTTCCAGAAAGCATATCAGACAACTAAACAAATGTATGGAATTCCAGAAGATGCATCAGAGGATATGCATGCCGCTGCGTATGAAATGCTGGCAGGTAAAGTGCTCAATAAGTTAGGCAATGAGTATAAAGGTAATCCGGTTCAGTTCTGGTCAATGGGTAAGATGCTTGAGAACAATGCTCCAAATGAAAAGGCTAAAGAACTAGTTGGTAGTTTGATTAAAGAATCGATGGAAGCGCAAATCAAACAAGCTGCCCCAAACTTCTTCAAAGAGATGAATGAGAGATTAGATAGTGGAATGTCGCTGAAAGATCTACACTTGACAGCAGAAGAGCTACAGAAAGTTGAAACATTAAAGAAAGAGTTGAAAGTGCTAGGCTCGGAGCAACTAGGTGGAGATAACCCGTTGAATGAGTTGCCGGATATGGTGCTGAAATTCGGAACAGATAAAGCACCAAGCCTGCGAGATGTAACAAAACATATCGAAGATACCGGTACAACATTGTTTGGATCATTCAAAAAATCGTTAAAGCAACATGAAAAAGACATTACGGCAGAGATGCTGGAGACTCGTGCGAATGATGATGGAAGAGTACTAACAAGAAACCTAGGAGAACTAGAAAGATTTGCAGAGACACGTAACATCGGTAAGTTACATCCGGTGTTTAGTAGAGTTAACAGTACGACAAACGTAACAGAGGACGGGGTACGATCGATTGGGGAGATTCATTCATTAACTAGCACAATCCTGAATGATAATATGTCAATGCAACATACGATTGCGACGTTAATAGGTAAGGCTAATGAACTAGGTAATACAACAGTTGCAGAAGCACTTGCAAAAACAAATGATAAGTTGAATGAGTATAATAGAGAACTAGGTGAAGTATTACTAGTTAAAGATGCAGAATCAATGATGGACTTGTTGGAAAATCTAGAAGTACGTAATAAGAAAGATAATAGAAATATTCGACGTATTGTAGATAGAATTGGTAGAGATGAAGTAATTCGTCAAATGAGTCAGAAAAGTACGGACTATGCTGAAGTAAAAACAGAGACACGTAAACCTGAAAAAACTAAACCGGAAAAAGCTAAAGAAACTAAACCAGAAGAGCCTGTAACGGAGACAGCAAAAGAACCAGCTCCGACAGAGGCTAAAGAACAGAAAATCTTCGGAATCACTAAAGCAGAGATGGGTAAATTGCGTGATGCCGTACAGAAAAAACTAATAGAATTGCATGATAAACTAGAGAAGTCGAGAGCGGAAGTAGGACCTACAAAAAATCTAACAAGAGCACAGATGCTGATGTTGGAACAAATTAGACGAGAGTTGAAAGGTTCGAAGTTCGGTAAAGATGGTAAGTATAAATATCGAAAGAATGTACATGCACAACGAGAAAAGGTAAAAGCTGCGGCTGAGGTGCAAACAAGCGAAGATCAAACAAAAGCTGAAGTAAAACAAGTATTCAAAAAAGAATTGGATAGCGACCTAAAAAAATTAACAGAGGCTGAAAGAGAAGAACTTGAAAGGGCTAAAGAGGCCGATGAAGGGATGGTAGAAGAACTAGATACAGAAGCAATGGACCCAGAAGAGGTACGTGCAACATACGAAGGGGCGCTACGAACTGCAGAATCATTGACGGCGGAATTACGTAGCCTATACAAACAGGGATTAAAAGGTGAGGAAGTAGACCCCAAAGAAATCCGTAAGCTAGAAGAACTAGTTCAGAGAACATATGATAGTGTAGGAGTAACATCACTTGAAGGCTTAAGAGAGCGAGCACAAGAAGCAAAAGATTATGCGTTGTATGATACAGAAGTGACGGAACAAGTAGCTGCACTGGATAGTAAAAACTTCAAACCTAAACGATTGAAAACTAAAAAGATTACGAGATTGTTCACAAAAGAACTGACAAGTGGTGTACTAAATAGAAGTAGCGTAATGAAAAAGGTAAGTAATGAACTAGTTGAAAAGTTCACTGCAATGTCACCAAAAGCGTACATCAAACGGTTCGAACATGAAGCACAAGCTCGAGGAACAGAAGTAGCAGAACTAGTTAAGGAGTTCATTGAAACTAAACTACTGCCGGTATATAAGCGAGCAGATAAATATAGTACAAGTGCGGATGGCAGATGGGTATTAGAGGATTCCTTGACAGGGCCTAAAGGGTTATTAGCAGCATACGCTGGAATGGTAAAAGGTATAGAAGGTATAAAAGGGGATTCCTCGGATTTCTTTAAACAGTTACATGAAGCAAAAAATAAAGACCCTAAAACTTATAACGCCGTAGTGGCTGCAATCATGAATGCAAGTGCACTAACGTATGGAGAGATGCTAGATATTGGAAGTCTAAAAGGTGATATACTAAAGGACTTCATTGAAGGTGGGTTCGGAGTAAGTGAAGGTACAGATCAGTATGAAGCAGCATTGAAACTAGTGCAGTCAGGAAAAGTAATGCCGATGGCGACATTGCGTAGAACGGCTGGGGCTAGAGTAATGAATGAATTGGGACTAGCGACAGGGGATAAGGCAAGACTAGCCCTAGAAGAGGATATGACTAGTATCTTCGGACAAATCGTAATAGAGACAATGAAAGATTCGCAAATGGAAGGTGAGCCTGGGGTTAATGGTAAGCTAGGGATTAAGAAAGGCGTATTCCATAAAAAGTCAGGGCAACTAGTAGAGAACGTAGGGAAAAATGAGGTAAAGAATACAGCAGCAGTATTGTTACTGGATATGGAACAAGCTGATAAACAATTGCTGAGAGAAGTAGCTCAAGTATTAGAATTCATGAATGAGCAAAGTGACGGGATGATTGCGCTAAAGCCGAAGAAGGTGAAGAAAGGAGCTAAAACTCGTAACAGTAACGCAGAACTAGGTGATACGTCTATTAAATACATCAATAAAAAGAATGCAGAGAAGTGGTCATTCAATTATGATTTTAAAGACCTATATTACACACTCGCAGAAAAGTATAAATATGATAGCAAGAAAATGGTAGCAGATGCTGTAGAGACGTTGCTGGGTAAAAGAGATGACATTATTGAGGAATCACAAGTATCAGATGTAGAATCAAACCTAGCTAAGTACGATGCAGAAGCACTAGAAATTGAAAGATTGTTAAAAGCGTATGAACTAGTAGATGGACAAGACTTTCACCTAAGTTGGGACTATACTAGAAGTGGTCGTTACATGATTACGAATAAGATCTTAAATAACCAGAATAGTAAGATTAGTAGATTCTTCATAAGTACAAAAGATATGCGTTCAACACTAGATAGGGCAAGTGAAGGATTCCAACAAGACCTACAAATAGCACAACTAGCTATGGCACAAGCACTGGATGGGGCAGACCTTGAGGTAAAAGCAGAACTGGGTATTGATAAGATTGCAGATGAAACTGCATTAGAAGAATTCGCAAAAGTAGTATCATTTGATAAAAATGGTAAACCTACGATCCATGATAGCAAGTTACAGAAAGCAGTAGATGCCTATAAACAAAATGGTGCACTAGGAGCGTTGAAAGCGTTAGGATTTGTAGAATCTAGTCATAAGGTACATGCATTGCAAGCAGTGAGTTTGTTGGTGAGATTAGAGGGTAATGAACAAGTAATCAATCACGATCTAGCAATAGAAGCAGATGGGATTACAAATGGTATGATTATCATGCTGATGCAAATAGGTGGATCAAGAGCGATTGAGTTGTTGAAGGCTGGTGGGGTATACTTCAACGATAAGGACATGACCCATGGTAAGTACAAAGAAGGCAAAGGTCAAGACATCTATGAAACGCCTAAAGACGAACTAGTTGCGAAATTCGATGAGATTGAAAAGAAAAGTGAGAACATTGAAGACCTGAAAGAGTACTTATTCGGAGATAATGGAATATACCAAGAGGACGTAGAAGCTAGTGACCAGGAAGCAGTAGCACGTAAAGTACAAGCAATGGTAAAACTAGTAAGACGTAACGTAGGGACTAAATGGCGTAATGCGTTGAAACCAATGGTAATGGTATTCATCTATGGCGCAGGGATGAATGGGATCGTAAATAACGGAGCTGGACGTAACTCATACGGAACAGGGATGATAGTAGATGGATTAGTGAAGTTACTTAATAGTAAGGATGAAGAAGATAGAAAAATAGCAGTAGAATTCCTGAAAGTAATGAATGTACAGAAGAAAATGTTACAGTATAAAAAAATGGAAGATGGAAAACTAGTTAATGCAGAAAAGCATATCAGCAATCTATATGTGACAAAACAACTAGAGAATCACCTAGTTCAGGAGTTCGCTAAAGCATTCACACCAATGTTCCAGCAAGCATTCGAAGGAGCATTCGAACCGGTAATTCAATTAAGACAAGCACTGAAAACACTAGCAATTACACAATATGCAGTGTTCAGAACAGAGCTAGTTAATAAGATGAATGCGATGAGAGTGGATAAAAATAGTATCACAAAAGAGCAATTCACTAAAGTACTAAAAGAGATGATGGAAGAAGGAACTTACTACGCAGCAATAAATGCACAAGGAAGTTTGCAAGACTATGCGAAGATGCAACGAAAAGTAGAGTCAGGGAAGGATGCAGAAACAATCGCAGCAATAGTGTTCGAGAATGAGATTGGTGGGGCAGTAGGAAAGCATACGCTCAGCATGAATAAAATTGCAAAGTGGTTCAAGTCAAATGTAGGGTCAGTGGGGGTAATTAATGCCCATGACGTAGATGGACAAACTATGGCAGTAGGAAATAAATCAGAAGCACTGAATATATACGATGCACTATTTCTTGCGGCGAATACCGGAGCAAGTAAAGATGTACAGAGTATGAATAGTGCACTTGCAAAAATTAGTACAGAACATAGCATGGTTGATAAGGCAATTAAACAATTGCAGGGAAGACTAGCACAACTAGATGTGAATACAATGGATAATGACTTGATTGAAGAATTGGCTAATGACCTGAGTTGGGCATACAATGAATACAGCCCAAAAAGTTTACTAGAGGCACAGAATAAAAAGTTCGTCAATGCAATGAATGCGGTAATGAATGGAAGACAAGTGCTGAAAGATAAAGGTGAAGCAGTAGTGAATCACTACTACGTAGCAGATGCATTCACAAGTAACCAAGGGCAAGACCTGAGTAAGGCAGTAGTGCCAGGAATGAGTACAGAGCAAATACAAGAAGTAAATGAACTAGTTAGAAAAGTACTAATAAGAAATGCTCAAATAAAAGCAGAAAGTGGTGATGAAAAAGTTACTGCAGAAGAGTACAATGCGTTCTTAGATGAGGAAGTTAAAACTAATGAAATGTATGGTATAATACAGGATACGATAAATAGTATCGAAGATAAAGAAATTATTGCAGGATTGTCGGAGATACAAGAACTACTTAAAGGCTGTAAATAATGGCATGTAATATAGAAGAAGCACTAGATAAATTAAACACATTAATGGAACAAAGTGAAGGTGACGTAAAAGAGAAATTGAAAAGTTTGCAGTTGGTAATATTCCAGAAACGACCTCCGCAAAAAGGCGGGAATGGTAAGGAAAAACTCTCGGCAAAGTACAACAGGGTGATGACTACACTGGTGAGGGACTTGCTAGGGCCTAAAGTAACAACGAGTCAAATGTTGGCATTCAGTAAGGCTACATTGCAGAATCTAGTTACGGTAGCAGGTGAGTACAAAAATAAAACAGTGACAATCAGCGTTACTCCGAACCAAGATGCGTATGAAGCAATGGCAAAGGGATTGTATGAAGAATGGTACACAGAGGAATCTCCGTATGCAGTTAAATATCAGAAACTAGATCCGGAAGAATTTGCAATAGCAGTAGCAAATGACAAACGCTTGCAGGAGACGTTCAAAGCAGGAAAAGATGACATAATTGCAAGCATGAAAGTGGCAATAACAGAAATGAAAGGGGTTCACTCGTTCGCACATGAAATGGTACATGCAGGGTCAAGAGAGTTCATGGCGAAGTACCCACAGCATGCAGCAACAAAAAGGATGCAAGAGCTGTACCAAATGGCACTAGATAAAGAAGATGGTATAATGGCGTACATGGGAGAAGGTGTTAATGGGTACTGGAAAACTAGCATTGATGAGTTCATTGCAGAAGGGCTTAGTAACCCCTCGCTAGTGAAGGCGTTGAATAAGATTAAAACAGGAAGCAAGGGTAGGCTGTCGTCAATACTGAAGGACATGGTAGAAACGTTGTTGAGTATGTTAGGATTCAGATATGAAGACACGGTGTATAATTACTTGTTGGATGGGTACATGGCGATGTTGGAGTCACAAGCACCAAATACCGAAGAGATAGCAAAAGTAATGGATAAAGTAACACAGATGTACAATAAAGCTGAAGCTAATAATAAATTGGATAGAATACAGAATACAACGCAGTCAGAAGTAGCTGCAGAAGACATATCATCGTTGCTATGCGACTAAAGGATAATAATGTGCGAAAATGGAATTAAGAGAGTATACGAAGGCTCAAATGAAGATGTAGAATATCTACGAGATGTAGGAGAAGCTGCGGAGACCTTCAGTAGACTAGAGCGTAATAAAGCAGAACAACTAGCTAGACAAGCAAAGTATCATGAAATGGGTAACTACAAAAAAGCAGTAGAAGCATTGAATGGATACACTAGAACTAGGGTAGAGAAAGCGCTGGCAGGAATCGTAGGTAAAGATATCACATTGCAAAATAGAGATGAGTATGAATTCCGAACAGTAACAGTAAAGAAATGGGAATACATAAAAGGAAGTATCGTAAAGGTGTATCATGATAGAGGTACATCAACGATAGACCTAGATAATGATATGACGATTGATGGAAGAGAGTACGTAAAACTAGGTAGTGAAATAGACAAAGCACTGAATACAACGATGATAGATGAGATGACTACATTGTTTGGTAATGATATTGCAAATAAAGCAATTGATATCTATGAGGAAGAGTTAGCCCAAGACCTTAATTACGATAGAGACCATGCAGATCACCTAATGGACATAGTAGACCACTACACAGAAATCATCGGACAAATGGGGCTTAGAGGTGAACCAGTAACAGTACAGTTCCTGGAAGAGGTACTAATAAACGGAGTGCAAGAAGATAATGTCAAAGGGGAAGCAATCCCAGAGGCAAACGTAATGAAGTTAGTGCAAGGGCATACGAAGTACAACACAAAACTAGAGATATACGTACATGAATTGCAGCACTTAATGTTACACCCATTCCTCGACCCAAAGAGCCCAAGTTATAATAGAGAACTAGCTGTAGCAACAGATAGATTGCGCAAAGCAATGAGTATAGCAATAAAACCTGCGGACTTAATTGCGGATATGCAGAATCCAAGTGCAGAAGATATACGTAGAGCAGAGAAAATGCATAAGTACATGTTCTTCAATGGAGAAGCAGCGAATAGTGAGTTCCTGGCATTTGCGACTACAAATAAGAATGTAATGAATGCAATGAATAAACAGGGTGTGTATAAGCCGTTGATGGAACAAATAAAGAACCCAAAAGGTACATTGCAGAAGTTGTGGAATATTGTAACTAAACTAGTTAATGCAGTACATAAAGCAATCAAAATGAGTTCAGAGACAGAGAAGCCAGGAATGAGTGGGCATCAAGCAGCGATGAACATTATGACGAAATTAGCTGAATTAAATAGAGAGCAAAAAGATGAGGCAAATGGAAAGGTATTCGATACAATAAATGATACGATTGAGAAATGGGACGATAAAGTAGGGAAGTACACACGAGACGTAGAAGATACGAAGGAAGAATATAAAAAAGAATTAGCAAAGACATTACGAATGAAATCAAAGTTCGATAAAATGATTGATAAGGTCTGGAAGATTAAACTGCTAGCCAATGCGAGATCAGTAATGATACGAAATAACTTATTCAGTAGCTTGTACAATTTGAAGAATAATGAGGATGTAGCAAAGTTCTACGAATTGTTCAGGAGAACAAAGAAAGTCGTAGACAAAACAATGGTAGATGTAAAGAACTTCACAAGAGATATGCTAGATAAAGAATTGAAGTTTAATGAACTAGATAAAGGGACCAGAAAAGCAATGACAACGGTGTTGTTGAATACCGATGCAAAAGCACTAGGTACGATAGATGACCTAGAAAGATACCTAAATAATGAGCAAGAATTAGAAGACCTAGTGAGAGCGCTAAAGAGTAAAGTAACACAGAAAACATCACTGCATGCAACAGCATTGGCAAGCCTACTGAATACAAATAAAATGCATCTGCATAACGGATACTTTAATGCGGAAAGCATTGCAAAGTTCGTAGAAGGTGATGCAAGTCCAGAGAAGATAAAGCAAATCGATATACTGGTGAGCGCTATTGCGTTATTAAAGGCAAATAAACAAGATAAAGCAATCGTAGCAAAGGCATTAAAGACGCACAAAGAAAGCATTGGGTACACATTGGAAATGTTAAGAACTAGAGAAGCTAAATTGCTTGATAGTGGGTACAAAGATGCGTCATGGGCGTATGCAAAAGGAAGTAAACAAGAGAGTTACACAGGAAATATATCGTATTACATAGTACCAAAGGAAGAAGCAGAGAAGCTAAAGAAGGCTAAAATATATACGATTGAAAAGCATGAGGACTTAAGTAGAATCATGGGTGAGGAAATGATGCTAGTTGCAGGAGAGGCCTTCGAGGTACCGTATACAGAAGGTGCGATTAGTATGGTACAGTTGAAAAATGAGGGTGATAGCTTACGACGGATACTCGAAGCTAGTGGGAAATATGCAGAGAAAGATGTGCAGGATCTGATTGATAATGAAATTGACATGGTAGGCAAGAATACATACGGGTCACTAGTAGCAGAAAGAAATCATAAAGGAGAACCATTCGATTACAGAGTACGAATACCGCACGAGATTAAAGCGGATTACTTACAATTAGATAATGACTTCGTAGAAACAGTAGCAGCAACCGTAGGAAATATTTCGCATAAAGATGAAGCAATTGCAAATAATAGAGCGATAGTGAACTATTTGATGGGGTTCTATGATAAATATAAAAATGACCCAGAATTCAAATTCGTAGAGATTACACCTGATAATGAGTACAAAGAATATTGGAGCAGATTGCCATACTACCTAAAGAAAATGGTAACACGAGAAAATGCTGGGCAAGAAGTATTGTATGTTGAAGAAAGTATGTTGGTAAATACATTTGGGTATAAAGATGTGAGTATAGCTAATACTGAGTGGATGCAAGGACATAAAAGATTGCAAGCATGGGGACGTAAAGGCGAAAAAGTAATACAAGAACTAGCTGCGAGATGGAAAAAACTAGTGGTGCCTACGCTGATGAGTACGGTAGAAGGAAACTTGCAATCAAACATGGTAGTATCGATGCAGTACATGCAAGATAAAGATCCGATAGAGTTTGGGAAAAAATGGTTAGGCATGTGGAGCGAAATGGAGAGATACCATGAAACTAGTAAAGAGTTGATTCAAGCGCAACTGAAAGCGGATGGCGGGGATAAAGATGCTGCAGCTAAGGTGAAGAGTTTGCAAAAAGAATTAGAGAGTAATCCAATGCACCCAATTATTAATGATGGGCAGTATACGTCGTTATTAGAGGATATTGATTTAGGTGAAGGTAAACAGGGTATATTAGAGGGACAAGTACAAAAGATGTTCGATAGAATTAAAAAATCGGATAGACGAGACGCGTTGAAGAATATAGTGGATACGTTGTATTTAACCGATAGATCGACAATGTACCAAAAGTTCCTGAAATTGACGATGTATGCAGATGCCATTAATAGGGCATTAGTACATCAAGATAACATGAAGTATAATAGGATGAGTGAAAGACAAAGTCTTGCCTTGACAGATGGATTGTTTGTAAACTATGCGTACCTAGATAATAGATGGTTGAAATATGCGAATGACATGGATCCATTGGCGTTTACGAAGTTCTTCTTTAGGTCGATACAGCCGATGGCAAGATTAGCGAAACAAGCGGTTCATATGCGAGAGCGGTAATAGGGGTCATCACCGTTATCGCGGTAGACGCAGCATTTATGGGTCCTCCAAAGCTCTGTTCTGTCAAATCAATCCATCTTTCGGTCAACTGAT
>OGVI01000052.1_pt1 | contig 10228 bp, 4 predicted proteins | sample 1575701 | NCBI WGS metagenome assembly OGVI01 (sample SAMN07581551, study PRJEB24739) | freshwater metagenome | place: Singapore | collected 2015-04 | reverse complement strand
TGTTTCCCAGTCACGATAATTTACGGGACAACTAAAAGAGGTAAAAACTTCTTAGGAAATAAAACTGATGCCGATGGCGGTATGTATTTCGGTAGAGGTTTTATTGGATTTACTGGTAGAACTAATTACCAAAACGCACAGAGTGATTTAAAGAAGTATGGTATTGATATGGATTTTATGAGCAATCCAGATATTATCAATAGTGATGTTAATGCTGGTGCTCTGGCAGCTGCATTATATTTAAAACGTTGGGTTCCAAAAGATGTCAACCCGAATGCACACCCTGGGTATTTTGAGGCAGCAAAAGCAGCAGTTGGTGTAAACGTAGCAGATATCGCTGCTCGTAAGAAAAAGTATTATGAATACTTCTATGGAGCACCAGCAACTAATACTCCGCAAAAAGACGCTGGCGCACCTCCTCCTGTGCCGCCAACTGATGATACTTCAAAAACATTTAACCCATCACAACCTGGACCATCAGAAAAATCTATTTCATCTGGTTCTTTTGGTATTGGGCTCCGCGATCCAAATAACAAGTATCCTCTAAAAGAATACATTGGTGAATCTGATATCAATCGTTTAGCACGTGGTGTAATTGAAGGTACAATTGTTAAAGATAAAGACGCTAAACGTAAAACTGGTATCCCAACAGCAGCAGGTGGAGAATGGAGTCAACCAGAAGCACCTTACAATTCTCAATATCCATTTAATAAAGTAATTGAAACAGAATCTGGTCACGTTCAAGAATGGGATGATACTCCAGGATATGAACGTGTCAATACATACCATCGTTCTGGTACATTTACTGAAGTTGATTGTAATGGTACTCAAGTAAATTATATTGTAGGAGACAACTTTATTCTAATGGAGAATAATGGTTGTATTCACGTAGCTGGACAATGTAATATTACTGTAGACGGCGATACTAATATCTTTGCTCGTTCAGATGCAAATATTAAAGTTTCTGGTAACACTAATATGGAATGTGGTGGCAACTTAGACGTTGGTGTTGCTAGTGAAGCTAAATTCCGAGTTGCTGGTAATTTTGAAATAAAAGCTGGCGGACAATTTAAAGTAACTGCCGATGCTGGTATGGAATTAGTAACTGGCGGTTCATTAGCGGTACAATCCGAACAAGCAACAAGCGTCAAAGCTGGTGATCTATATCTAGATTCAGCTGCTGGTCTTGCAGTTAAAACTGTTGGTGCTATTGCAATGCACGCTGGTGGCAACGTTGGTATTAAGGCAGCTAAAAAGTTCTTCGCAACAGCTTCGGGTGGAAGTTTTAACATTCGTGCATCTGGTCCAGTAAAATTAGACGGTTCTACTTTCCTACAACAAACTGGTGCTGCTGGTTATGCTGCCAACGTTGAAGGTATTAGTGCTATTGAATCACTTGATTATTCTGCTCCAGCTTTAGGTGATCCATTGTATAAAAACTTAGCATATTTCCAAACACCAGAACGTCAATTTGAGAATGTTCATACTATTGAAACCCCAGAAGATTGGGATTCTCCAGAAGGTCGTTCTGTTCTACAAGAGAAAAAGAAAACTCTCGGCGAAGTATCACCTGCGCCAGTAGCACCTTCAGAAAGTTCAACTGTGACTGGTGGTAAAAAAGAGGTTATCCCAGTGGATACTTCACTCATCCAGACAACAAAAGATTACACTAACGATTTCCGTTTATCTAAGAATTTTAACATTGATATGTTAATTCCTAATAAACAACATACTTTAACTGCCCAGATGTTATCTTATAGTGGTGAATCTGAACGTCTATTTACTGTGCAAGAAATTGTTTCTAACTTAGCTAGAACAGCTCAAAATGCTCTTGAGCCTATTTTAGCTGTCTTACCAGGTGGTATTGGTGGTTACAAGAAACTTTGGGTTATTAACTCTGGTTATAGATTAAAAGGTGTTGTTAAAAAAGAATCTAAAACATCAGACCACTGTAAGGGTCACTGCGTTGATATTACTGTTTTGCCAGTAGCTGGTAAAACTTTAGCCCAGACGAATTATGACATTATTAAACAAATTGAAGGTATGATTTCGTACGACCAGTTAATTTTAGAATATGAAGCACCAAATAAAGTATGGATTCATATCGGGTTCCGAGGGGAAAACAACCGTAAAATGGCATTTACGATGGTTAACCATCAAGCATACCCTCAACGTGGGGCAAAGGGATTCCATTTAATAGATAATATCTCAGGATATTCAAAGAATGCATAGAACAGGAATAAATAATTAAATGGCACGCAATACAAGAGTTTTCTCTGATATAGACTTAAACTTCGCTCCTCACCCAGTGACAGGCGATGTTGCTATTCGTTATGACGAACAAGCAGTGAAACAAGCAGTTAAAAACTTAATAATGACCAAACACTTCGAGAGACCATTCCATAGCGAATTAGGTTCTCCAGTAATGGCATTATTATTCGAACCATTAACCCCAATGACAGCTTTAATGGTTCGACGTGCAATTATTGATTTGATTTCTAATTTTGAGCCACGTGTAGAACTTATTAACGTGGATGTTATACCATCAGAAGAGAACAATGCTCTTTATTGTTCAATTACATTTAAAATTGTAAATACAGAAAAACCACTATCTTTAGACCTGTTACTTGAGAGAACACGATAAATGGCTCAGAATAAAAGAATTAAAGTAAATGAGTTAGACTTTGATACAATCAAAGATAACTTTAAGAATTTCCTTCGTGGACAAGAACAGTTCCAAGACTATGATTTTGAAGGTTCATCTTTCAATATCTTATTAGACGTTCTAGCTTATAATACCCACTATAACGCATTATACACAAACTTAGCAGTTAATGAAATGTTCTTAGACTCTGCGTCTAAGCGTTCATCAGTGGTTTCTATTGCTAAGATGCTTGGTTATGTTCCAAACTCAGCTTCTTGTGCGAAGGTATTTGTTAATGCTACAATTACCGCTCCAACGTATAACACAGACGTTGTTACTTTACCAGCTGGACAACCTTTCTTAACTTCGATTGATGGTGTTTCTTATACATTCTATAATACTTCTGACGTTACTACCGTTGCGGCTGGTGGTTTCTATACATTTAATAACGTTGAGTTAATTGAAGGTGTTCCTCTAGTGTATAGTTATTATGCAAAGCCAGGGCAGAGATATGTTATTCCAAACGCAAACGTTGACTTAGATACTTTAAAAGTTAAAGTCCGTGATACTGCAACAGATGACTCTTTTATCGTTTATGTTAAAGCTGAATCTTTAACATCTTTAGATGCTAACACTAAAGCATATTTCGTTAAAGAACTAGATGACGGTTTGTTTGAAATTTACTTTGGTGATGGTGTGGTCGGTTATGCACCGCAAGAAGGTAACTATATCACCTTTGAATACTATGTTTCAAGTTTAGATGCACCAAACGGCGCAAACACTTTCTCATATGCAGGTACAGCTATCTTAGGTTCTGGTTTAACAGTTATTGCAACTGGACCAGCCTTTGGTGGTGCTGAACCAGAAACTACAGAATCAATTAAGTATAACGCTCCAAAGTTATTCGCCGCACAAAACCGTGCAGTTACCACAGAAGATTACAAATCACTAATCTTTAAGAACTTTAAACAAGCTCAATCAATCGTTGTTTGGGGTGGTGAAGATAACGACCCACCAGTTTATGGTAAAACTTTTATCTGTATCAAACCAACTGATACTAATAAACTAACAAACGCACAAAAAGACTTTATCAAGAACAACATTATTGCCCCGAAGTCTATCGTTTCTATTACACCAGAGTTCGTTGACCCAGAATACTTTAACGTACAAATCAATGTAACCGCATATTATAATGCTAAGATTTCTGATAAAACTCCAGCGCAGTTAGAAACAATTATTCGTGATGCGATTTATTCTTACGACGATACATACCTACAAAGTTTTGATGGTATTTTCCGTTATTCACAGTTAGTTGGTATTATTGATGGTGCAGACCAAGCTATTGTTAACAACACAACTAAGATTTTAGTTCGTCGCGAATTTACTCCACGATATAACACCAGTTCAGAATATAAACTGAACATGATTAACCCAATTTACCGTTCATCTATTCCAGATGAAGCTATTTTGACAACTGGTTTCTATATTCCTGATTCGCCAAATATTCACTACATCGATGACGATGGTATTGGTAATTTACGTTTATTCTACTTCGATGCGAACCAGAATAAGTATATTGTGAACCCTACAATTGGTTCAGTTGATTACGCTAAAGGAACTCTGGTGGTTCGTAACCTAACAATTACTTCGATGGCTGCAAGTAAGTTTGAATTTATTTTAACTCCAGAGTCATACGACGTTGTTACAGCATATAATCAAATTGTTCAAGTAGATCGTCAATACCTACAAGTATCAGTAATTAACGATGCGACTGCTGCTGGTTCTAACCAAGCTGGTAAGAACTATATCTTCACTTCAATTAGATCTGCACAATGACAATTGTAACATACAAACGTGTTGATACGAAAAATCTGGTAGCTAAACAGTTACCAGAGTTCGTTAGAGCGCAATATCCTACATTCGTAGCTTTCGTTGAAGCATACTATGAATATTTGGATAATAACAGCGTCGATTTAGCAAAGATTAGAGATATTGATACAACTCTAGACGAGTTTATTAAACACTTTAAAACAGAACTGGCTCATAACTATCCAATTAGCGATAGTTATGATACTGAGAGATATTTGTTAAAGCACGTTCGTGACCAATATCTTGCTAAAGGTTCTGAAGCGTCATATAAACTTTTATTCCGCTTATTATTCGGTAAAGACGTTTATCTTGATTATCCAGGTCGTCAGATGCTTCGCATTTCTGATGGTCGCTGGCAACAAGACGTTTCTTTATTCGTTAGAGTAGAGTTAGGCGATCCATACGATCTAATTGGTAAGATTGTAGACGTTCAAACATCTAAACGTCTTAATATTGATACTACAATTTCTAGAGTAACTGCTAACGTTGAAAACGTTGTTCAAGTTTCAGATAACATCTATGAATTTTTCTTAGATAGAAATTTCTATGGTGATATTAGACCTGGCGATGTCATTAAATTTGAATCATCTTTTCAAGGTCAAATTTTACCATGTACTGCTAAAATAAGAATTCAAAAACGTGGCGAGAAGTTTAAGCCAGGTCAGGTTTTTCAAATTCAATTTGGTGAAGGTTCGGCACTTTGGTTTAAAGTTCTAACTACTGATGAAGATGGCGGTATTGAGAAAGTTGATATTATTAAATTTGGTATCGGTTATGATACTGACTTCTCTATTGAACTTTTACCAACATCAGCTGTTACCAGTCAAAAGAAAATTACAAAAACAGCCGTTGCTGTCACATTCTCAATCTTTGAGGGTGTTGTTGGCGGTATCAACATTATTAACCAAGGTGGTGGATATCAATTCCCACCAGACGTTCGTTTTAGTGATGAAGGCACTGGTGCTGTTGCACACACCGTTATTGAAGATGGTAAAATTGTAGATATCATTATTGATAATGGTGGTACTGGCTACACTGCAGAATCATTCGTTGTTATTGTACCAAAACCAAATGACCTAACTGGTGCAGGTGGTAAAGCCGAGCTAGTATTAGGTACTATTTACAATTATGATTATGATGATAAAATTGAGGGTTTCACCGAAAGCGGTTATGGTAACTGGGGTGATTACTGGGATGTAAATGAATCTGGTCGTGGTGCAAGAGCTACTGCTATTGTACAAGATAATGTAATTACAAAGATTAATGTTATTAATGAAGGTCAAGATTATACATATGCTCTTGTAACAATTACAGATTCTCTTGGTAGTGGTACTAGTGCTAGTGCTATTATTGAAGATGGTAAAATTACTGGTATCAAAATTAACAACTATGGTTTTAACTATGTAAATCCAACTATCACAATCACTGGTGATGGTACTGGAGCAACTGCTACTGCCGTTGTTGAAGATGGTTCAATTACTAATTTAAGTTTAATTTCTGGTGGGTCAAATTACAAATATCCATCACCGAATATTGATATTTGTTTCCCATTAGATACATTTGGTGTTCCACTTGCAAATGCTAGAAAAGCAACTGCAAAAGCGATTGTAGAAAACGATGTAATCGTTGGAGTTATGATTACAGACCCAGGTTTTGGTTATAGTAAAATTAAACCACCACCTGTTTCAATTACTGGTTCTTATGGTTATGCTAACGGTGCATATGTTGGTAGTATTGCACGTCAGTTCTATGTTGACGCTAGAGATACTATTACAAGTAATCAAGCATTGTTGAATATTACTCTAGACGCTGTCGCAAAATACCCAGGATATTACAAAACTAATGATGGTTTCTTGAATGACTCGATGTTTATTCAAGACTCGTTCTATTATCAAGCATTCTCATATGTTATTCGTATTGATGAACAATTAGAGTCTTACGCATCAGTAGTTCGTACTATGCTACACCCATCTGGTATGGCATTATTTGGTGAATATAGTATTAACAACCAAATCGCTCTAAGCGTTGCTCTATCTGCTCTAGTTAAATCTCTTGGTGTTACTCTTAGTGATTTTGTTGGTACTGACGATGAAACTGAATATGATGAGAATTTAAATCTTATTAAAGGTATCTCTTTTTACTTTACTAAAGATCAATCTAGTACTGTACAACCAACAGAACTTATTACATACTTTGCTATTATTAAGTCTTTAACAGAAACAGTATCCCCAACAGATACTCAACTAACTAGAGTATTCACTAAAGCTATCGGTTATACAGGTTCTGCTGAGCGTGTTTACCCGATTGACGACGGTTCTTATAAGAGATTAACAAAATCCCTACAAGATACACAAGCTGTTGCCGACGAAACTGCAAGAAAATTATTTACAAAATCTAACACTGAATTCCAACCAGTTTCTGATCAACACCGTTTAACATTTACCCTAAATACAATATTGGATCCATTATCAGGAATTTATCCTGAATCTGGTTACGTTGTTTTTAATCCATATGATCAGGGTTCATTCTTTGAAGAGCATTACGCTAACGATAGACCATCTACATGGTAATTTAAGGAGAAAATATGATTGAAAATTTTCAAGAAAGTCAAGTAAGCCCAAAGGGTTGGGTTACTGTTACTAAAACTAATTCTGCTGGCGAAATCACAGAACAGTTTGAAGTTCCAAACCTAGTTGTTACAACTGGTAAAGTTTATATCGCTGGTAAGATGATTGCCACTGATTCTAACGTTCCTGTTGCTATGTCACACATGGGTATTGGTACTGGTACTTCATCACCAACAGCTGACGATACAGCACTAGGTACTCAAACTGGTCGTGTTCTATTATCTGGTGCTGTTCAAGGTACTAACGATATCACTTACACTGCAACTTTTCCAGCAGGTACTGGTACTGGTGCTATTACTGAAGCAGGTATTTTTAATGCTGCTGTTAGCGGTACTATGCTTTGCCGTACTGTATTCCCAGTTGTTAACAAGCAAGCTGGTGATACTATCGCTATTACTTGGAAAGTAACTGTAAGTTAATCTAAATAATTTTGTTATGGACATCAAACTTAATAGCTCGGAATAGAAAATATGGCAAATAGCGCACTTGTTAAAGCAATCATGTACAAGTCTTTGGCTGAAGGTGTATACAAAGAAGTTGTATCTAGATCTTCATCATATTATTACTTTTTAGGTAAAACCCTAAAATGGGCGGATGAAAACAATCCACCATATCCAATTGATAGCTACGAGTACGAGCGCGATGTCCGTAATGAAATTATTACAATTAAAGAAATTAAACCATCAGATGTAGCATTCGTTATCCCACGTCGAGATTGGATTTCAGACGTGGTTTACGATATGTACGATGATGAATATTGTGATCAAGTTATTGGTATCAATATCATTTCTGGTGGGACTGGTTATATTGATCCATCAAGCGTTGTTATTACCATGACAGGTGGTGGTGGTACTGGTGCAACTGCAGTTTGTCAAGAAATTGTTAATGGACAAATTGCTAAAGTTACACTTACTAACCGAGGTGTTGATTATACTTCAATTCCAACAATAACTGTTACTTCTCCATCTGGAGAAGGTGCAGTTCTTCAGGCTAAAGTTGGTATTGCTTCTTCTGGTGTACAAAAACTAGAAGACGCCAACTTTTATGTTGTAACAGACGAATATAACGTTTACAAATGTTTAGATAATAACAACGGTAAACGCTCAACATATAAACCAACTGGTACTCAATTAGAACCAATTACTACTTTAGATGGTTATGTTTGGAAGTTTATGTATAACATTCCAATTAACCTTCGTAACAAGTTTTATACTGATGATTATATCCCAGTCGTTTCTGCTCTTACTAATCAGTTCTATTCAAACGGTACTGTAGATAATATCTTTATTGCTAACAAAGGTAAGAACTATACAACTGCATCAATTGCAGTTGACGGCGATGGTTATAGAGAATCTGATCCAATTTATATCGATACTGCACTAGTCGACGTTGAAGGTAGTGGTTATGTAGATCCAACAATTGACTTTAGTCCGCCAATCGGCACTTCTTCAACGTTTATTGCTAATAATAGTGTAAACCTTGGACAAACAATTTTTAACCCAGATACTTACGACTACTATGAAGTTGTAACCCCAGGTGTTCTTTCTTCAGTTCCACCAACTCACAAGTATGGTACAGTTCTTAATGGAAGCTGTGCGTTAAAATTCGTTGGTTCTAAATTAAAAGCTGAATTAGTTTTAAGAAACGATAAAAATATTACTCGTATTGACGTTGATGTTGGTGGATCAAGTTATACTGAACCTCCAACAATTACTATCGTTGACTCTACTGGTGCTGAAGCATCAGCTATTGCTAGAATCGGCACGTCATTCATTGCTGGCGTTCAAGTAGCCAACGGTGGTACTGGATATGTTTCTCCAACATTAGAAGTTGTAAGTACAACTGGCTCAGGTGCCAACCTTATCGCTAACGTTACTGCTGGTGTAATTACTAGCGTTACAGTTGTTAACGCTGGTTCTGGTTATGTAACTGCACCACAAATCGTTGTTACTGATTCTTCTGGTGGTTCAGGTGCTAACTTAGAAGCAGTTCTTTCTGGTTCTCCAATTCTACAAATTGACGTTGTTAACGGTGGTCAAGGATATTCATCACCAAGCGAAAGCTCAACTGGTGTTGGTACGATTTCTGTATCCAGTGGTTCTAAAAATGTCACTGGTGTAAATACAATTTTCCAAACTCAGCTTCTACCTAACCAAACTCTAAAAACTATCGATGGTGAGTTTATTGGTGTAATTGACACCATTACAGATAATACACACCTAACGTTAAGAGATAATTCTCCAATAGCAGTATCTTCAGATATTTTCAAACTTTGGTCTGGACCAACTGTTTATATAACTGGCGGTGGTGGTGCAGGAGCAATGGCTACGGCATATGTTGAAACTGGAGTTATTGACGATATTATTCTAAATGGTTCTATCCGTGAAGTACAAATTTCAAATCCAGGTCGTGGTTATATTACTGCTCCAGAAGTTGTAATTGGCGTTCCAGTCGAGAGCGTTACAATCACTGATGGTGGTTATGATTATACAACTCCACCAGAAATTATTCTTTCTGATGGTGGCGGTTCTAATGCTATTGCTCATGCTGAATTAAACGACGGTCTAGTTACTGAAATCAATATTACTAATGCAGGATCCAACTATGGTGTTCCTCCTCTAGTTTCTATTGATGATCCAACTGGTTTAGGTGCTACAGCCGAAGCAGTTCTTTCTGGTTCTCCAATTTTAACTACTGTTATTCAAAACGGTGGTACTGGTTATTACACAACCCCAACTGTAACATTTACTAAACCAGAATCGGCTAATGGTGTAACAGCCACTGGTTCTGCTGTACTGTCTGGTGCTGGTGTTTCAGACGTTTATGTTGTAGCTCAAGGTTCTGGTTATACAAGCTATCCAACTGTTACTTTAAATACTGCTCTTGGCGATAGTGGCTCAGGTGCCACCGCTGATGCTATTCTTTCTGGTTCGGCTGTTACAAGCGTAACAGTTCAAAACGGTGGTACTGGTTATACTTTAGCATTAGTGTCATTCTCCGACCCAGAAAATAGTAATGGTGTTAGAGCACAAGGTGTTGCTACTGTTTCTGGCGGTGCAGTTGTTGCTATTACTTTAACTGTTGCGGG
>OGVI01000051.1_pt1 | contig 10232 bp, 9 predicted proteins | sample 1575701 | NCBI WGS metagenome assembly OGVI01 (sample SAMN07581551, study PRJEB24739) | freshwater metagenome | place: Singapore | collected 2015-04 | reverse complement strand
ACTGGGAAGCTACCAACTGGAGTGTTGATAGTAGTATTGATACCGAAGTTAGCACCAGCACCTTCATTAGAAGTGAAGAAGTTGTAAACAAATTCAACGTCAAACTGTTCGATTGCGTTTTGTTGTTCGTAGTCTAGAGTAATTGCGCCAATGTTAGTTGGGAACGCATCAGTGAACTTGTAAGACTTAATAGTTGCACCGTTACGGTCTAGCTGGTGGACAGACAAATCAACTTGATAGTCAGTAGGGTTAGTACGACCATTAGTTGTATTGTATTGTTGAATACCAGACTGCCACTGCTCTAGGGCATTACGGATGTTGAAAGTTGTATCGTTGTAAATCGAAACAGTCCATGGTTGGAATGAACGTTCACCAGCGAAGTTAACTGGACGACCACGATACGGAATAGAAATTGTTTCAATAGTTGAAGCTGGTAGAGAAGCAGCACGGCATAGGAACTGTGCTCTTTGACCAGCAATAACACCTAGTGTGACGAATGATGGGAAAGTCAACTCAACTCTGAATTGGTTCGGACGTGCACCACCACCGATCATCTGGGCTTTAAAGTCAGCAATATTTGCCATTTAAATCTCCTTATTATTACTTTATTTATTCGTTAGAAACGGGGAGGTTTCCCTCCCCATCTCAATTAGCCACCGATTTCGCTGAAGGCGATGCTTGAACGAGCAGCAACGAAGTTAAGAGTAATAAAGTTGATAGAACGAGTTGGCTTAACGAAGATATCGGCAACGAATTCGTTACGATCGATAACTTCACCAGTGTTGTTGCTTTCATCACACTTAACTAGGAAGTCGGTAATACCACGACGACCTTGAACGTCACGTAGGAATGGTTCAATTAGATTCTTGAACTGACCACGAGTAAACGCATCGTTGAACTCAAATAGTTGGAACTTAGCAGCAGTCGCGATAGATTTTTCTAGAACGATGAATAGACGACGAACGTTAATACGGTCGAATGCACTTGGCTTAGCAAGTAGAGTCTTATCACCGAATAGAACAGTACCTTGACCTGGGAAAGTAACAACTGGGTTAATAGCGTTACGATATAAATTATCGCGCATGGTCTGGTTAGGGTTGGTAGATAGGCGAACAACGTTCTTAATCTGACCACGGTTTAGACCACCTGGAGACCACCATGGGTCATTAGTATAGTCAGTACGAGCACATAAGCCAGCGATGTCACCGTTTAGTGGAACCCAACGATATACGTCATTGTAGCGGTCATACTGATACTTGTATCCAGAGTCTAGTACAGAGTAAGAGTTGCTGCTTAGAGCTTGACGATAGTCAATAATCTTATTAACTGCGTCAGAACCATCACCAATAATAACTTCACCGCTATCCATATCTTCTGGAGAGATGAATACAACTGCATCTAGACGCTCTAGTGCAACGTTATCAATAATGTGGTTAGCAACAACAGAGTTTGCCTTACCTGCCATGATTAGGTTGACGTCATACAATTCAGCGTTAGCGAATAGTGAGTATGCAGTCATACGCTGACCAGTAGTGGAGTTAGCGTCGTCATAACCACCTGATAGTGATTGAGTTAATGGCTTAGTCATTGACTTAAATGTAGTACCAGCCATTACTGAACCCCAGTTGGTATTTTCGTAACCGCCAACTACTTCGTTAGTGTGGTCAGTCCACCATAGCCACTCTGAGCGACCGTTAATAACGTCTTTGTAGTAGTTGTTAGTACCATCTGGTTTCTTGTTATCAGAAGCCTTAGATACGAAAGCATACTTTTCTAGAACTGCGTTTTCAACGCCAGAGATATAACCCTTTTCGTCGATAACGATGATATGTAGTTCATCGTTTGAACCACCGATACGTGCAGCACCTTCTGAAGTACCTGGAGCAGCATCAAACTCGTCTTTGTAAATCCAAGTATCGTATGTATCGCGGTCAGCCATTGAAACTTTTAGAGTATTACCTAGTTTGCCTGGGTATTTTGCAGCCCACTCACCAGTAACACCACCACCGTTAATAAAGTTTGCTGAGTAGAACTGTCCATTTAGAATTGTAACACCAGCAGTTTCAATATTAGCAGTTGCAACAGCGTTAGTACCGCCGAATGGAGCAACCTCAATCAAAATTGCAGGAGGTTCTGATAGACCAGTACCACCAACATCGACGATAACTTCGCTAATAGATGATGGACCAACAGTAATTGCACCAGCTTGCGCACCTGAACCGCCACCACCAGTAATCGTTACAATTGGAGTTTTCTTATAGCCAGAACCACCGTTGGTCACTGAGATTGATGCAATAGAACTAGTGCCAATAGAAGCAGTCGCTGTAGCGCCATTGCCAGCGCCAACAAAAGAAATAGTTGGAGGAACAGTATATCCAGAACCTGGATTGTTAATTGTAACAGAATCAATAACACTATAACCTACAACTGAATCGGCAATACCACCAGTACCGCCACCGCCAGTAATAGAAACTGTTGGTTCTGAAGTATAACCAGAACCGCCACTAATAATAGCAATAGAAGTAATTTGATTACCGTCAGTTGTAGCAACTGCAGAAGCACCAGTACCGCCACCACCAGTAATTGTTACTGTTGGTGCAGTGGTATAACCAGAACCTGGATTTACGAGTGTAATAGAAGTTACTGGACCAGAAAGAACAGCAGTAGCTTCAGCACCAGTACCACCACCGCCAGTAATAGAAATTGCTGGTTCTGAGGTGTAACCAGAACCACCATTAGTAACGGTAATGTTAGTGATTCCAGAACCAGAAAGAACAGCAGTAGCTGTAGCGGCTTCCCCAGTATCACCAGAAGCAGCTACAATGGATACTGTTGGAACAGAAGTGTAACCAGAACCACCAGATGATAAACCAATAGCAGTAATAGCACCACCAGAGAGAACTGCAGTAGCAGTAGGTTGCACACCTCCAATTTCTTGAACATCTTTAGTAGTTGCAGTGGCAACAGCACCAGTACCGCCACCACCAGTAATTGTTACTGTTGGATTTGTATAAAAAGCACCTGGGGCGATAACATCAATAGAAGCAATTGAACCATTTACAATATTTGCTTCTGCTGCACAACCAAGACCATCACCACCAGTTACTGTAACAATAATTGGGTTTTGTGGGCTTGAAATGTAACCAGTACCACCATTAGTTACTGTAATTTTGTCAATTAATCCTTCTGAAACTACATAAACTGCAGGAGGTGTTGCTGTTGAAACATAACCATAACCTGGATTTTGAATAGTAACGCTTTGTAGTGCACCTGTTGGAGTAACAACAGCGTTTTTCATGTTAGTAGTCTGCTGACGAACTAATAGTAAGTTATTTGAATAAGATAGGAAGTTTGCAGCAGTGAAGAAAGACTGGAAGTTATTGTTGTTTGGTGTACCAAAACGACGAACTAATTCATCTTCTGAAGTAACTGTGATTGGTTCCAAAACAGGACCCCAGTCGAACTGACCCGCAAACGCACCGATAGAAGTGGCTACGGCAGGAACGATAGAAGTAAAGTCTTTTTCTACGACTGCAACGCCTGGAGATAATTGAAACGGCATTGTTGTTCTCCTTGTTGATAAAATTGCCTAGACAAAAACGTCTACGAATTTATTTAGTTTTTACAAGTTTTCACTCAAAAATTCAAAGGGTCAGCTTCAGGTTTTCCGTCGTCGTAGAAACCAAACGGGGTTAATTCTTCTTCGATAGCCTTCATCTGCTTTTCGTACATAATCTTACGCATATTAATGTTATTTAGTTCTTTGAAATACGACTGGGTTGTAAGCCAACCGAACAGAACTAACGGCATAACTAAGTCATCGTGGTATCCTTCATCTGCTTCATAAGAACCACGTTTTTCAATAAATGTAGAGATTTCAGAAATTGTGTCTGGATCTGTGATAAGTAATTTATTCTCTTCAACCATAGCTTTAAAGTTATGACAACCAACACGTTTAACACGTTTATCGGTACTAACTCCAAGATATGATTTAGAGCCACCGAAACCACCACCAATTACTTGGCTACCCGCAGTTCGGTTTACCATCAAAATATTTTCATATTCTAGTTCTTGGTGTAGAATTTGAGCTACTTGATCAGATACGTTAATTTCAACTAGAACGAAGGCATTGTTATACTCCGTCGCAACTTTGAAAATAACGTTAGGAAATAGTAACGGTGTTATATCGTTCTTACGGAATTTAGCTACAATACGATATGGCGATTCCGTAATATCAATAATTTGGAAAGTAGAGTAGTCTCCGCCAACGCCTTCAGCTATATCCACAATAGAACAATATGTGTGATTCTTTTGCGGTCTTGTGAATACGTCTAACCCATCTTTAGAGTAAATAGGTTGGTCAACAGACATTTTAGCGATAACGTCTGCGCGGATTAAGGTTAAACTAGAACCGAGGAAGTTACACAGAACCTCTTGGTTAAACTTGAGTTCACCAAGCATACGTTTCTGTTCCTCAGCCCAAGCAGCATCACGACCTGGGATTTCCCAGTAAGGAATGAACAATGGAACAAAACCGTTACGGTCATTCTCCGCATCGTTCCAGAATCTCCAGAAGTGGTTATAACCTAGTGGAGTAGAAGATAGAAGAATCTTAGTTGTTTGACCAGCAGAAATAGTTGGATAAACCGCAGTGAAGAATTCTTCAGCCACGTTGTTTGGAATAATCGCAGCTTCGTCAACGTACAACATGTTAACAGACTTACCACGAATACCAGACTTACCAGTAGCAGCAGTGAATACCTTAGAACCATTTTCTAGTTCAATATCACCTTTGTTCCAACCAGTAACACCTTGTTGCATCCACTTAGGTAAGTTCTCGTACATCGTTTGATAACGGTCAAGAACTTCACGGGCTGCTGCAGCTTTGTTGGCTAGAATAGCAACGTTCTTGTTAGCTTGAAATAGGGTGTACCATAGAATGTAAGCTGCAGAAGAAGTTGTCTTACCTTGCTGACGACCTTCCATAAGAATAACACGACGGTTATTATGGATAACTTCGATTTTCTTTTTCTGACAATCGTACAACTTGAAAAGTTTTAAACCATAGTCAAGTGTAACGATGTAGCAATAGTTTTCGATGAAGTAAATCGGATCTTGTGCGCACTTAATATACTCCTGAACCTGTTCAGGAGTAAACTCGATCTCAATACCAGCAGCTTTTAAATTCGCATTACTATTATATACTTCAGCCATATTTTATTATTTACAAACCTTCAATCCACTCTTCATTTATTAATGTTTGTGTTGGAATATCACCCTCAGCGTGGTATCTTGTAGATACTGTACCATCGCTTTGTTGAGATACGTTGACATTGGTAGTACCAATAACACCTTGTGTAGTTGGAGAACCAAACAGTGAAACTTTTAACTGGAAGTTAATTGTGTGAATAACGAAGCGACGAGTTTGAAAATCACCTTCGAATTCATCTGATACGATAACAGAGTTAAGAACTACTGGTACATCTAACTTAACACCAAGTTCTTCAACAGCATTAATACTAATTGTATATTCTGGTGTAAAGTTTGGAAGAATCTGTTCAATAATTTGTAGAGCGTCTTCTTGTGTTTTTGTAACAATATACAAAGAAACGTCAATGTTATATGGAACTGGAGTTCTAACAAAGGTTGCTGAGTTATCATCAGAACCTACACAACTATTCTTTAAATTTTGCATACGATTAATCTTACGAAGAGAATCGTATGTGTACGCAATAATTTCAAATGACATTCTCGGTAAAGAAGTCAATGTGTGATTTTCTAGTGATGGGTCTTCATCCACACGAACTAACCATTTTTCCTTAGGTGCGTACGATAGCGGTACACGTAGACGTTGAACAGTCTCGCCAGTTACTGGGTTGTCTTTTTTACGGTCAACATAAATGTCGCTGAATAGACGACCAAAGCCAATAATAGACTTTCGTACAATACCGTGATAATAAACCTTACCGTCTAACATCTATTAGTCCCATTGTCCACCGATAGACTGCCATGCGCTATCTGTGTAAATAAATGTCACAACATCTAAACCATTAACAAAAGGTTCAATGTAGTTGTTTGTATATTCATTACCGTCAATTCGGCAAAGGTTAGTAACATAAATTCTAGTTATGTCTGCAGTTGAAACTCCAGTTTGACGAACCACTCTTAAAATTTGACCTTCTGTTCCATCATCAAGAGTATAATAACCAGCAGTAAGTTTATTGATAGATTTGGTAACGTCTAATGCTACTGCGTTTTCCAAATCAACACCGCCAGTTACCGCAACAGTACCACCGCTAATGTTATTAGCATATAACTCATCAAAGTTAGAATTAATTTTTGTAAAAGCTGTGCGTAATGGATCACCTGACTTATTATCAGCCATTGTACCGATATTGATTACTTGTTTAGCCATTTTTGGTTCTATCCGTTTTAATTGTTGTAGAGTCTGCCATTACACTAGTAGTATCTGAGCGTAAAGATACCCCAACTGGATCAGTACTAACATGAACTTCGCCGAATGGGTTAGCTTCATCAAATACAGTATCTACTGCCTTTTCATGGAACGCAGTATTTGAAGCGAATTGGTTAGATGCTTCTTCAATACTTGGATTAATTGAAGGGTCAAAAGATTTAAGGTTCTCGAATACATCAATTTCTGGAACGCCAGTATTGAGTTTCTCGCTACTGTATTGGAATAGCTCAATATCAAGTTTGTAAGTGTATAGGCGACCAAGTTGGTAAAATGGTTCTTGGTGTTTAACAAACTTAATCTCAAATAAACCTTTGGTTAAAGGGTAATAAATTAAATCACCTTCGCACGGTCTTGTTGGAATATGTGTTGTTCCAAATCTACCAATTAAATCTGTCCAACGTTTACGAGCAACTGTAAGAGTTGCAGATTGATCCATTAATAAACCAAATTTTTGAATCATTGCGCCCTGACCAGCGAAACTTTCGATATTATCGAAGTACATTTCAATTGGATAAGCATGCTCGAACTTTGATAAACGATCTTCACCGAAGATTAAGTCAGTTGAAACTTGTGAACGTGGAATGTATAGAAAATCCTTACCATAAATCTTTAATGATTCGATGATAAGATCTTCAATAAGGTCTTGTTCGTTTACAGTACCTTGGGTAAAGTATGGATTTGTAGGCATTACTTACCCCATAAAAAATTCTAGCGGTGCTGATTTATTCTGCAGTTCTTGTTCTAGATCTTGAATTTCTTTAGTAGCTTCTAAGTATAACTTATCACCATCAAGAGTTACACCGCCTGGTAATTGAATACCAGAGAATTTCTTAATGTTAATAGCCCACTGGCGTTTGAATAAAGCAGTAACATAATGTTTTAACCAAGGTTCGTTCCAAACTTTAGTAAATTCTGTTGGGTCTACTGAGCGATACCCTTGAACTAAAATATAGTCTCCAAGAATAACATCAGTTGCCCAGTTAACGTCCAACATTAGACGATTTTGCATACGGTTGAAGCGATATAGCGGATGTCCGTTTAATTCTAAATCAAGCATCGCTAGGTGACTCATAACAGTTTTATAGTAAACGATACTCGTGGAAGTTAAGTCATACAAGTCGTTCAAACGTAATTGGTATTGTAAGTCGAAGATGTTCTTTGAAGAAGAAGCCTGACCAATGTTTAAAACCTTTGTAACACCATAAACGTAATCTGGAACGTCAATATAACGTTTATCATATTCACCAAGTTTAACTGCATTTGTGGCAGCTAAAGTAGCTGTATGACCCGAAGAACCGTTGATAACTTCTCCGTTCTGAAAAGTGCCTGTAACGTTGCGAACTAAAAGAGTTGAATTAGAAGATTCTCTACCAGATTCACGGCAAACTTCTGCTCTTGCACCAGAAGTAGCACCAGTAATCTTTTCGGCGATTACGAAGTCTGCTGCATTAGGTGTGTTAAGAGTAAGTTCAGTTGCTTTAATCTGAACTTTCATATACATCTGCTCTACACCCTCGTAGTGATATAGACGCCAGTATTCTAACGCTTCGTCTAGACGATCCTCTAGTTGAGAATTATCTACGTTAATTTCAAGTACAGGTGCCCCTAGTGCACGCAGAGCATATTGTTTTAGTTGTTCTCTAGAAGCAGCCATGTTTGTTCTCTAGTTCGTAATAGAACTATTTATGTTCTAACTTTATTATACCATTGACGAACATATTTCTCAAATTCAGAGTCTGTCATTTTTGTAACAGTTGGTGAAATTGATCGACTAACCTTACCAGCCAAACAGCGATCTACTACTTGTTGTTCAGACAAAATATTTAAAGTATCTGGAACCCAATACTCTCTTTTTTCTTCTGGTAGAATATAACCGAGATATGTTTTAGATACTTCATCGTAAAAAGCATGATCTTTTATGTATGCTGGATGTATAACAACCCCATTATCATTAATATTTAATTTATATTCTACTATCATTTATTATACTCCGAAACGTGATCTTTCATATGAAAAATTTTGCTGAACTTCTTGATCGTTTAATGCTTTAGAATACATTCTATAATTACCAAATTTATATGTTGCATCACTATATCCACCATTCTGGTCACAACCGAATGAAAGACCTGCTGTTGATGTAACTGAATCTACAACAGAATCTGATGCATATTGAGAACCATTAATATACAATCTTCTACCACCAGAATGTCTTACTGCAGTAATGTGTTTCCACCCAGTACCAATAGTTGATAAAGAAACTTGAACACCATTAGTACTAGTTGTATGAAAGCCGACAGCAGTACCAGTATCACTAATGTATAACCCAAAACTATTTGCATCCCAGAATGTAGATTTACCACCAAGATAACGCCAGCTTGTATAATTTGTAGTATTTAAATAAATCCACATTTCTAAAGTAAATGGATTTGTACCAAATTGAGCAGGAGCCCAGTTAGAATTATATCTAAAGTATGTAGAACCGCTACTATCATCAATAATATATTGTGATGGTTTTGTTGTAGCTGTATTGTTATTTACAGTAAACGGAATACTTGCAATACTATCAGTCCAAGTGCTAGCACCAGCGGTATATGTTGTTGGATCTAGATGTAAAATTAAACTACTTGTAACAATACCAGTACTTGCGATACTACTCCATTCTGTTCCATAATATTCAAGATAGTTTGTTGTTGAATTGAATCTAAGCATTCCGCTTGTTGGGGATACTGGTCTTTGAGCAGTAGTACCATTAGGTAATCTTGTTGCTCCAGTACCATCGTTTTTCGCAACATCTAATTTAGATGGTGTAATTTGCCCATCTGCGATGATACCAGTTTTAATTTTTGTTAATGGCATTATTCAACCTCATCCCATTTTTGTTCGTTTTCATTCCAAACGTACTTATTATTGTCAGTAGGTAGTGGAATGGGTGGTTCCCATAAACAAGTTTGTTCATTCAATGTCCAAGAATTATATGGCTTTGGAGGGATAAAAGCATCTTTTTCTTTATCATATGTGTATCCAACACCAGCAAAATTTTTTCTTAATTGTATTCCACCATTTGAATGAACACCACCGTGTGTATTATATGATGTTTGAATCCATTCACCTGGCGAAGAATCAATAAAAGTTTCAAAAAAATCTGCTTCAGCTACAATTACCTGAACAACTTGACCATCTACAACTTTAGCAAAATGTGCCATTATACTTTCCTATTAACCAATTTGGTAACGAATAACAACAATTCCAGAACCGCCGTCGCCGCCGCCGTTCCAAGAACCAGAGAACCCAGAACCACCACCACCGCTGTTTGCTGCACCCATATTTGAAGCTGCCGCAAATCCACCATTAGTACCACCACCACCAGCACCACCAGTACCAGTGTTACCAGCACCACCACCTGCATAGTAAATATTACTTCCAGTTCTGTAATTGTTTTGACGACCGACGCCACCATTACCACTACCATAACCAGTTGCGCCAGCACCACCGCCACCAGCAGATCCAGAAGAAGCTTCTCCAGGATAACCCTGACCCGCTGTACCAGAACCAGCTGATCTACCAGCACCACCGCCACCACCAGAACCACCAGAACCAGCACCGCCTGCAAACGCAGAACCAGCACCACCACCCCCGCCAATAGCAGTAAAACCAAAAGCAGTAGTATTTGAGCCATTATAACCTGCAGAACTGTTTGCTCTTGCACCGCCACCACCAATTACAATTGGATAAGAACCAGCAACTACAGAATAAGAAC
>OGVI01000050.1_pt1 | contig 10234 bp, 10 predicted proteins | sample 1575701 | NCBI WGS metagenome assembly OGVI01 (sample SAMN07581551, study PRJEB24739) | freshwater metagenome | place: Singapore | collected 2015-04 | reverse complement strand
TCTTTTTTTACGTATGAAGCTACGAGCATTGTTTGCATAAAGCGTCGCGCGTGTGACACGTTGAACAGGTGTCTTTTTGCTTTCTTTTCTCCGAGTTCGATTTTTTTCTCCGCTTCGTTGAACTTAGTGTTTGCACTTCCGCGGATTGGAATTTCAAGGTACGGGTCTTCTCCTGAGTCAATTTCTTTTACTAGTTTAGTTCCTAGTACTTTGATCTTTTCGTCAAAAGACCATAACTTGTAGCTCTATTCAATTAAAGGAGAGTGTGATGAGTGCATTAGACAAGCTCAATCTTGTGGCAGATACCAAACAACGTCATTTGCCCATGATTCAAGTCAAAAGAAATAAGTTAGCCAGCAGGCTATGGGAGCAACTGATGTTGGCCAAAGGGCAAATAGATGGCAAGCCATTTGTTGTGACCAAGTTCCGCAGTTTTACCGACCGGGAAACAGGCTTACGCAAACAGATGGAAGTGCCCAAACGCCTCAAGCCCTGGTGGTTTGTCAACACCGATGGCAAGGTGTGTTTTTCGGTTCGTTATGGCAGTCATGTTCTTGAATTGGCCAAAGGAAAAATGAGTGTGCAAGTTGATAGTGCTGCTGATTTAGTTAAAGCCATTGAACAGCTCAAGCAGGCGGTGGAAGAGGGCGAGTTAGATCTACAGATTGAGCGTGCTAGTAAAGATTTGAGTAAAGGATTTAAATCTTAGCTAAATACTTGTATGAATAGATATCAAGCTCAAGTTAAAGTCAGTGGCTTCACACTAAAAACTGTGGTGTACGCCGATAGTTCCACGCATGCCAGATTGCTGCTTCAGCAGCAGTTTGGTGCTAATAACGTTATATCTATTCCGGTAAAGGTTGGATAAGTATGAAAATCAAAGAAGTAACCACCAAGCCACTGACGCCTGAACAGTCCAGAATCAAATCACTTCAAGATCAAGCTAAAAGAGCCAAAGAAGCAGTCAAGGCTGAGAGGGCTAGGCAGAAGATAAAACAAGGTCAAAATCAATTAGCAGCTTTAGGTTGATTTGTCGGGAGTATCTGTTATTTAACAAATTTCCTGTAGTGTTACTTGATCCAATCTTGTTAGAAAAGAATTTGTTGCGCTTTTTAGGGCATGCTTAAGTTTGCAACTAGATGTAATTGAGCATGAGTTGGTTTTTTTATTAAAACATTCGACCACATCAAAATTAGATTCTGTTAGCCTAATAACGGTGCCCACTGTTATCTGATTGGCTGGTTTCGCCAGTGAGATGCCACCATTTCTTCCTCTAGCCGTATTTAATAATCCAACGTTAGATAAGAAAGAAACAATTTTGGTTAGATGACTTTTTGAGATTTGATGTTGCTCTAAAATTTCCATAATAGTAATAGGGTTATCACGTTGAGTATTGCTGGCGCAGTACATTAGGACTCTTAGAGAGTAATCGGTCCGCTGTGTTAATTGCATGAACTTTGTCCTAAATCAAATTTAAACATTCATTTTATTTGAATTTTATCTAATAATACATGCATATTGAATGAATGTTTAAGGAGATTCAAGTGATAAATGTAAATGAAAGTTTTGTATTCGATCCATCAACAGCTGTGGGTGAGTTTGCTGTAAACATTCCTGGAGCAACGGCACTTTTTAGAAAGCACAAGATTGATTTTTGTTGTGGTGGTCATATCAGCTTGAGAGAGGCAGCTGAAAAGAAAAATGTAGATATTGACGTTTTGTTGTCAGACTTGGCAAAACTTGAAAGAGTTGATGAGTCTGAAAAAGACAAATCACCATCAGAGCTGATTGATTACATCTTGACTAGATATCATGAGGTTCATCGAGAACAATTGCCGGAGTTAATCAGAATGGCGGCGAGAGTAGAGGCGGTTCATAAAGATAACTCTAGTGTTCCTAAGGGTTTGGCCAGTTTCTTAGAGAACATGGACGCTGATCTAATTTGCCACATGAAGAAGGAAGAGCATATTCTGTTTCCTATTATGAAACAAGGTGGTAATCCTTTTGTGACTCAGCCAATTAGTATGATGCGGCTAGAGCATATGGATCATGGTGAAACATTAGAAAAGTTATCAAGTCTAACAAATGACTGCACTCCACCGGTTGGAGCATGTAATACATGGCGGGCATTGTATGCAGGTCTAGATCAACTTCGAAATGACCTTATGAGTCATATTCATTTGGAAAATAATGTTTTATTCCCTTTCTTTGAAAAAGAATATGCGGATCCTAGTGAAAGTCATACAAGTGGAACGGCCTGTGGTTGCGGGCATTAGTTTTTATATTTTTCGCCGCTGAGTCATGTCGTGACTCATAACTTTGAGTTGTTCCTCATTTAGTAGTCTTTTAGCCATGGGGAACAATTCATCTTCCTCAAGAGTGATATGCCGTTCATAGGTCTTTGCAAGCAGCCTAATATTTGATTGATTAATCACTGCTTCTTTTCCAGATGCGATGAACTCAAGTGGTCTTTTGATTTCTTGCCAAATTGTTTCTAAGATTTGATGTTCTTTTCTTAATCTAATGATCAGCTCATTAATGCAAATAGCGTCTGAGCCGGCCATGGATTCTTGTAGCATTGGAAATAGATTCTTTTCTTCATCCTCATGATGATTTTTAGCAGCTAAATCAAAATATCGTAGTAGGTTCTTGCTGGCCAATTTTGCTTGATCATCTATGCCAACTTTCTCTAAATGATTTGAGAGTCTTTGCAAAATTTGACAATGATTTTTTACGCGCTCATGGCAAGCTTCAAGTATTTCTATAGGTTGATCTAAGCCAGCCGTTGGCGATGTGAATCCTGGAATGCTAGTCGTCATAATTTTCTCCATTATTCAAAATTGTCATATATAACAAGTATCTGACGCTAGTAGTTCTTAAGGAGTACTGCTTTTAATTTTATGAGAATCGGTAATAGTTTGATTTGGATTAATATGATTTTTAACTTCGGTGCCTAACATCTTCGAATCTTAACTGTCATATAAGGTGGCATAGATGAAGCGTTTGATACCGGATCATTTGTTTAATTTGCTTAAAGTAAGTGAATTAAGACCTTTAAATATTAAAGGTAAGGAAGTTTTGCCGATTGTGCAAGGTGGCATGGGGGTTGGTGTTTCAGCGCACAAACTGGCTGGCGCAGTAGCTAAGCTAGGTGGAGTGGGAACTATTTCATCTATTGATTTACGTAGACTTCATCCTGACCTAATGAAAAAAACTCAATACTTGTTGCCGTCTGACCACAGTAAGTCGGTCATTAATGAGGCAAATATTGAAGCGCTAAAGCGTGAAATTAAAATGGCGCGCGAATTTTCTGAAGGCAATGGTTTGATTGCTGTGAATGTTATGAGAGCAGTCAAAGAATACACATCTTATGTGGAGTGTTCTCTTCAAAATGGTGTTGATGCGATAGTGGTTGGTGCTGGACTACCTCTAGATCTGCCCGATTTGGCTTCTGACTATCCTGATGTTGCATTAATTCCGATTTTATCTGAGTCACGTGGCATAAACCTTTTGTTAAAAAAATGGGAAAAAAAGGGAAGATTGCCTGATGCGATAGTCATTGAAAATCCAAAGTGGGCTGGAGGTCACTTAGGGGCATCAAGTGTTGGGGATTTAAATAATGAGAAATTTAGTTTTGATGTGGTCATTCCTCAAACTTTAGAGATATTTAAATCAATGGGTATTGAGGGTAAGGTGCCATTAATTGCTGCGGGTGGTATCAATAAGCTAGAAGACATTAAACGCCTACAAGCTATGGGAGCATCAGCTGTTCAGTTGGGTACTGCATTTGCTGTTACAGAAGAATGTGATGCGCATCAAAATTTCAAAAATGTTTTAGCTAAAGCTAAGCCAGAAGATATGGTTGACTTCTTAAGTGTTGCTGGATTGCCTGCGCGGGCAGTTAAAACTCAGTGGTTAACAACATATCTTAAAAATGAATCAAAGCTTCAATGTAATGCTAGGCAAAAACCTCGTTGTACGATGATTTTTGATTGTTTGCATGAGTGTGGCCTAAGAGATGGTAAATCGCAGTGGGGTCAGTTTTGTATCGATAAGGTTCTTGGCTATGCTCAAGCAGGCGTGCTCACCAAAGGGTTGTTTTTTAGAGGGGCAGGAACTTTGCCATTTGGAGAGCAAATTAGATCGGTAGCTGATTTGATTACTTGGTTATTGTCAGGAATGGAGCCTAAGGATGTTGCAACAGCCTATTAGTGAAGACGTGCTTATAGAAAAGTATGCCAAGGTTAATGAAAATACTGCGGAGGTAATTTTTAATCGTGTGGCAAAAGGGTTGGCGAGTGTAGAGTCATCCGAATTAAAGTCTTCAATGGAGTTGGTTTTTCTTGAAAATATGAAGTCTGGTGCAATTGGTGCTGGGAGAATTATGAGTTCTGCCGGCACAAATATTGAAGCAACTTTAATCAATTGTTTTGTGCAACCAGTTGGTGATTGTATTCAGGGATTTGATCCTGATGGATATCCGGGCATATACGAGGCTTTAAAGCAGGCGGCAGAAACCATGCGTCGTGGTGGTGGTGTTGGATATGATTTTTCTAGGATTAGACCTAAAGGCGCTGAGGTTAAGGGAACAGCCTCTATCGCATCTGGTCCTTGTAGTTACATCAACGTATTTGATCAATCTTGCTCAACAGTAGAAAGTGCCGGAGCAAGACGTGGTGCACAGATGGGTGTTCTAAGAATAGATCATCCTGATGTTTTAGATTTTATTTTTGCAAAAAGAACTCCTGGGCGCTGGAATAATTTTAATGTATCCGTGGGAGTTTCTAATGCATTTATGAAAGCACTAGAAAGTGATGAATCTTGGGAGTTAGTACATAAAGCCAAACCAGGAAAAGACCTTATTGAATTAGGGGCTCACCAACGTCGTGATGGGCTATGGGTATATAAAGTAGCTAGCTCTCGAGAAATTTGGAATGCAGTTATGACATCGGCTTATGATTTTGCTGAGCCAGGCATATTATTTTTAGATAACATTAACTTAGATAATAATCTTTCATACTGCGAAACAATTGAAGCAACTAATCCATGTGGAGAGCAACCTTTACCATCATATGGATGTTGTGATTTAGGCCCGATTATCTTAACTAAATTTATAAAAAATCCTTTTGGATTTGATGGTGAGCCAACATTTGATTTTGAGAAATTTGCATCAGTCATTAAAACGCAAGTAAGATTTTTGGACAATGTTTTAGATTTAACATACTGGCCTTTGCAAGAGCAGGAGCATGAAGCCAATCAAAAACGAAGGATTGGAGTTGGATTTACTGGGTTGGGTGATGCTCTAATCATGTTAAGGTTGGCGTACAACGAACATCCTGCTAGATTAATGGCTCAAGAAATTGCTAGATGTATGAGAGATGCTGCTTATGAAGCGTCAATTGAGTTAGCCAAAATTAAAGGGAGATTTCCTCTTTTTGATGCTGAAAAATATTTAAGTGCCCCCGGATTTGCTAGTCGATTGCCAGAAAAAATAAAGAGTGAAATTAGAGTTCATGGAATTCGTAATAGTCATTTACTATCTGTAGCCCCAACTGGTACTGTTAGCTTAGCTTTTGCTGATAATGCATCGAATGGTATCGAGCCCCCATTTTCTTGGTTTTATAAGCGAAAAAAACGAGAAAAAGATGGGTCAAGCAAGGAATATATGGTTGAAGATCATGCATGGCGCTTATACAAAGAAATGGGTGGCGATGTTAATCATTTGCCTTCATATTTTGTTACAGCGCTTGAAATGACAGCTGAAGATCATTTGGCGATGATGAAGGTGATTCAGCCATATATTGATACTGCAATATCAAAAACTGTAAATGTTCCTGCCGACTATCCCTATGACGATTTCAAAAATCTTTATTTTCAAGCATGGAAGTCAAACTTGAAGGGATTGGCAACCTATAGACCAAACAATATCTTAGGGTCTGTGTTGGAAGTTGTGAAAACTAATGAAGGAAATGTTGGAGCTAGCCAAGAGGCTCATGAAAATGAAACATTACCTATCAGCAGAAAAGTTATTGAAAAAAGACCCAATGGTGAGCTTCCAGCGGTTGCTGAAAAAATCACTTATTGGACTCAAGATGGTAAGAAAACTTTATACCTAATTATTTCATTTATGGCTGTTGAAGGAATTATTAGTGGTGAGAAAATTTTAGAAGAAAGGGCTATAGAGTTTTTTATGCCAGTTGGTCAGAGCGGTGAGTCTCAGCAATGGATTACTTCAAGCATGCGCTTATTATCTTTGGCTGCTAGAGGTGGATTTTTGAGCAGGGCGCTTAGTGATATGAGAAAAGTTGTTTGGGATAGAGGGCCTGTACGCTTAGGGATGAAACAAAAGCTAGATGGTGCAGAGGTTCCTATGTGGCACGACTCGGAAGTGGCAGCTATTGCATATGCGATTGAAAAAATATTGCAGAGAAGAGAAATTTCTGAATTTAAAAAAGGTTTAAGTGATGAGCAAACTCAGGCAAATTCTTCATATGTAATGTCAGGTAAGAAATGCTCTGACTGTGGCGCTCATGCATTGATAAAGAGAGATGGTTGTGACTATTGCACTAACTGTGGGTTTATTGGTTCTTGTGGTTAGTTGATCCCTTTTGATAAAAGTACTGCACAAATAACCGGTATTGGGAATATATGCATTTGTATAAAGATGAGGTTGTAAATTTTTTTTAATGTGTAAGTGTCTGCAAATTTCTTGATTAGTCGATGAGTGTAAAAAGACTGGGCTAGAATCAAAAAAACGCTAAGTAACTTGATCCAAAATATCGGGCTATAAAAATAATAGCTTGGAGTTTTTTCGGTCCATGATGCCCTCATAATGCCGATGATGATTAAGCTAATTAATAAACTCATTGTCCATAGGTTTAGTTTTCTAAAAAAAATAAAATTAGCATTATTATTTTCTAGCTTTAAATAAACATACATTCCAAATAATGTAGCTAGAAAACCAGCGATAAATAGATGGTGAAGAATTGCTAGAGAACTACTAGTTAATAGCATTAAGAGGCCTTTGGAAGTAGTTTCCCCTGAATTAGTTGTATCAATGTTCTTAGTGCTAAGTACCCAATAATAAGAGTTGCTAAAGACACAGAGATAACTGCAACCTCTTTTGGCCAGCTTCCCCTTTGAACGGCTTCAATGATGCATGAAGCAGTTGCAGCGACTGGGAATGAAAATGACCAAAATCCAAATGAAAAAGGGATGCTAGTCCAAGCTTTCCATCTTGTAAGTACTGCCAGTATTGGTCCGCTCGCAATTCCCAGGCCAATCAAAATGGCATCAACAGGTATAGTGGGCCAGAGCGAAATTGCGGTTAGAGTGCTGACGGCAGCTGGTGCCATCTCAATGCCGATAGTTGCTCTCGTTGGTTCAGGAAGAGGACCTTTGAATAAGTGGCTCAAAATTCGCATTTCCAATAATGCCCATGCGCCAACGCCCATTCCCCATAATAAGTAACCAAAACCAGAAAATCCAATGGCATTTAAAGCCATGCCACCCACTAACCCGCCTGGTACAACAGGTAGGTAGAGTGCGGGGGTAATCAGTTCTGTTGGCATCTTCCCTGAAGAAAGCATTCCAACCATTTTCCAGGCCGTAATAAGTTGAAGTATGAGTGCTATGCCCGTTATGGTAATCATCAAGTCTATTTTCTCAGGATGATTTGGAGCATATGAACTAATTGCTAAAAGCGTGCTGACAGGCATTAAAGCAAATAATGATCCCTGAACTGGGTGGTTAAGACTATTTTTAAAGTTTTTAATATCGATCAATAGCTTGATCAAAAACAATAGTGTTAAGCTACCCAATATAGCTACGCCAAAATTAAATAAAAGACCATCTATATTTAGGTTTTGAGTTATACCTAGCTGAGAAAATTTTCTCCATGTGCCAGATAAACTAATAAGCCCTAGTGAAGTGCCAAATAATCCAGGATGTAAGTTTTTAATAAACATATGATTCTCATAATTCAATAACAGACAATTTACAGAAAAAAATAAAATTTGCAATGATTAAAAACTTCACGCTTAAGAAAAAACTTCTGATTATTGGAGTTACGTTGCTAGTTTTAGCAATGCTTTCAATTACCTTTACTTTATGGGTTACGTGGAAGTTAGAGGGCGGTGCAGCTGCTATTAATGAAGCTGGCCGCATGAGAATGCAAACATATCAATTAGCATTGATGTCTAACCATAAAGCAAACAATCAAGTTGATACTCTGATTGGTAAGTTTGACAGAAGTCTTGATTTGTTAAGCGCTGGCGACCCTTCTAGACCTTTATTTGTTCCATGGAATAACTTAAATAAGTTGGAGTTTGCTGGCATACAAAATGATTGGTTGGAAATTAAATCCACATTAACTTCAAGTCAATATCATGGATTATCAGCGCAACGCGTTGAGTTATTTGTTAAGCGGATTGACCGCTTTGTTTCATCTATTGAAGCTGAAGTTGATTATTGGACTGGAATGCTTCATTTGTTTCAATTTGGAATGCTGGGTATATCTTTAATCACAAGTTTAGTAATTATGTATGTGGGTTATTCAGTAATTCTTGATCCTGTGGCTAAATTGAGATTAGGGTTTGATCAGGTTAAATCAGGTAATTTAAGAACCCATGTTTCTATTGATGCCAAAGATGAGTTTGGAGATTTGGCTATTGGGTTTAATGAGATGACGCGTGAGCTCCATGATTTATATCAAGGTCTTGAAGCAAAGGTAAAAGATAAAACATTGCATCTAGAAGAGAAGCAAACACGTTTAGCTGCTTTGTATGAGATTAGTTCTTTCATGGCTAAAGAAGTTGATTTGTTGACCCTTACAAAAGGATTTTCATCAAGGTTGTTAGAGTTGTCTGGTTGTGATGCCATAGCAATTCGTTGGACCGATGAGACTAATCAAAGATATTTTTTGGATGGCGGATCAAATCTTCCCCAATCAATAATTGACAATGAACATTGTTTAACGGGGGGTAGTTGCTATTGTGGTTCTAGCCAAGAAAATGGCGAAGTTAAAGTCATTAACTTTAATAAACATACAGAAATTGATAGATTGTGTGTTAAAGAGGGATTTGCCACATTAATAACAATACCTGTAGCCTTACAGAATAAATTGATGGGTGAGATTGATATTTTCTTTAAAAAAGAAACCGCACTTGATTTAGAGGAAAAGTCATTATTGATTACTTTGGCTAATCATTTGGCGGGGGCGCTTGAGGCTCAGAAAATTAAAGCGTTAGAAAAAGAGGCTACTATTTCTGAGGAGCGTAGTTTCTTGGCTAGAGAGTTACATGACTCAATAGCTCAATCATTGGCTTTTTTAAAGTTGCAAGTAGGCCTTTTAAAAGATGCCCTGGATGGCAAAAGCAATTCGAATCCCCAGAAAATCTTAGATGAATTGGATCTTGGGTTGAAAGAGAGTTATGGAGATGTCAGAGAGTTATTGCTTCACTTTAGAACAAGAACAAATATTGAGGATATTGAGCCAGCATTGAAGAGTACATTACAGAAGTTTGAACATCAATCAGGTATTTCAACTAAATTAGAGATGATTGGAGATGGACTACCTTTGATGCCTGATATTCAAATTCAAGTAATGCATATTTTGCAGGAAGCTTTATCTAATGTTAGGAAGCATGCTCAAGCAAAAAATGTAAAAATTATTGTTAATCAGATTCCAAATTGGACTTTTGAAGTTGTGGATGATGGAAAGGGTTTTGTATCTTCTCAACAAGACAGTACGCATGTTGGTATGAGTATCATGCAAGAAAGGGCCTATAAAATAAACGCAAAAATTGTAGTTGACTCTATTCCAGACGTAGGAACAAGAGTTCTAGTTGAATTGTCGTGATTCCCGACAAATTATTAAGGACGTATCTTGGAAAAAATTCAGATATTGGTGGTTGATGATCATACGTTGTTCCGTCGTGGACTGATTTCTATTTTGGAGCAAGATGATCAGTTTGTTGTGGTTGGGGAAGCGGGTGATTCAATTAGTGCAATTAAATTGGCTGAGTCTCTTAAACCCAATATCATTTTATTGGACAACCACTTGCCAGGCGCAACTGGTGTTCAGTCTTTGCCAGATTTGTTTGCTGTGGCGCCTGATGTTGTTGTTCTAATGTTAACTGTTAGCGAGAGCGAGGATGACCTAGCTCTAGCGTTGCAACGTGGAGCTTTAGGCTATCTTTTAAAGACGAGTGAAAAAGATGATTTATTAAACGGG
>OGVI01000049.1_pt1 | contig 10252 bp, 2 predicted proteins | sample 1575701 | NCBI WGS metagenome assembly OGVI01 (sample SAMN07581551, study PRJEB24739) | freshwater metagenome | place: Singapore | collected 2015-04 | reverse complement strand
CTTGGATCCGAGAGAAATTATTCTGACATTTCATCGGCCGTACCTGCCAATGAACAATTTTCCTACTCTGCCCAAAGCGATACCTATCTTAGCGACAAATCGGTAAATATTTTAGTCTGATGAACTTTGGATATCCAGTTACAGTCAGACGCGCATCAGAGTACATCAGAGTGCATCAGTGCACATCAGTGGACATCAGAAGCACATCAGAGAACATCAGAGGATAGTCAGAAGCACAGCAGTGGGCAACAGTGTACAATAGCAATGTTCGCGCAAGTTATTTTACATCAATAGTTTAAACACTGATTACGCTGATTTCGCTGATTAAAAAACACAAAAATAAAAAAAAAACGCTCTGGAACTACCATATCGAACAAGCAAGCTTGTCCCTCTGATTTAACTTAAAATTTGATTACGGGTTCTGAAAGAAACCTGTTTATATAGCGCAATCCCGCTCAAATCTCAAGAACACATGCCAAGGAAAATGCATTACGCACTGGCTCAACCGAAGTCGAAGTGTGAGACTCTATTCATCTGACCAATTCAGGTAGATTTTTTCACTGCAAGAAAAAACCGAACTAGGCCAGTGAATCATACTCACTAAAAACCACCATGTGTTTTTAATAAATAGGAAACCTAGATCGGGGTTCCGATAGAAATCGGATAGGCACCAAGCCAACGAAGGAAAGAGAAATCTTCCCCTGCCGCAAAATGCTCTGTAACTCTGTTGTAATTAAATGTTCCATACGCTCCGAAGAGTGCATGGAAATTACGAGTGCCGTTTGGGTCCATCACTGAAAGTGAATAGTCCCAGGGGTCGTCGTTTACTGCCCAGAGAAACAAATTATTTGTGTAGCAAGGAGTTTCAAACTCAATGCCTCCATTGGTTTTGGTGACATAAGCAACGGTGCCATCGAGATTAGCGTAACCAATAGTGTTCGCAGCCGTTGCTACAGTTGGAGTGACTGTACTGTTCGAATCATTGTCCAAAGAAACGAAAACATTAAAATCTTCATTCTTGGACGAGATGTGCTCTAAAAACAATCGTCTCCTCAAGCCACCACGCATCGCCAAAAAAGCATGTTTCAAGTAAAAATATAAATTTTTACCTGATTCACCGGCATTATTTGAAGCGACGGGGGCAATCGGATAGATTGGTAGAGACACCATGACAGCGTCAACTCCATCTGAGGAAAAATCTCCCGTAACATCCTGAGAAGTGGTGAATCTCTTTAATAGGGCTCTAAAAGAAAGAGGCGCTTCACCAAAATAATGGGACGACACATCATCGAGCTCTGATAAATTTTGATTCAAACCTTTAGTTGAAAAACCTCGATTGAAATCAGAATCATCAGATTCCGAGATTGGATTCTTCTCATCAGGGAGAAATTCATCGGTCAACCGATTAAAGACAAAATCGGTGCCGGATACAAAGACATTGATCTGAATGGAGGAACCATCAGGTGACTGAATCTCGGTGAAAGGAGTAACAAATAAGATGCCATTAGCACACTCAGCAAATGATGCTGAATCCGCATACTGACTTCCCACAGTGGAACCAATCGCTGCGAGAGGCAGATTCTTGCAAAATGGTCTTGGAAAGTTCCAATCCACTTCAAATTCAATGCTCTGCGTTTCTTGGATATCGACAACCTTGCAATACTGCTTATTCACATTTAGAGCAGCAGATATTAAACCGAACTGACGAATGTTGGGTTCATAAATGAACATCAATTTTCCTCTGTGGAAATTTGAGGCAACAATCTCGAATCGGTACTTAATCTTGCCACGCCAATATTTGAAAGGCATAGACGCAAAGGAAAGGGGAGTAGGAACTATGTACTCGGTAGTGCCAACGTAAGAAACATTAGCTCTAGGTGTAACCACAGTCTGCCAAATAACATTTGTCAAACTGAGATCACCAGGTGCCCAAGTAAAAGTATCCAATAGGCCTTCCCTGCCAACAATAGAAGAGATAGTCAATTCATCTTCTTCCACTGCGCAGATGCGAGGGTCGACATGGAGCTCTTGTTTTGGATCAAGTGTAATTCTTTTTCCGGTATCAACGCCAATAACCTGAGCTCCATTTTGGAAAGGTTCGGGACGGTATCTCTCGGGTTGAGAGATCAGAGTTGGGTAACTCCAGCCAAAAAGAGCGGAAATTCCACTCACTGCAGATAAAGCTATAGACGAAGCTTTAGCAAACGGATTAATCATAGGAATCTGCTCGAGAACACGAGAAATTTTCAATGCACTTGATGCAATCTTATGCACTGGTCCTCTCTCACGCTCATCGGCTTCTGATATAATCTGACCAACGCTTCCTGTTGTTCCGTGTAATGCGACATTGTCGGCCATCACATAAACGTACAAAAAGACGTTGGTAGCAGTGGTGGTAACTCCCTTAATCTGATTGAGGGTGGAAATGTAAAGAGAACCCAATCCCGTGAAATCGTCAAAATTCTCTGCCGAAGTCAACACTAAAGTAGAATCATTATACAAACGACCCACAGGAAGTGGTGAAACGTAGGGAATCGACAGCTCAAGGGGAGTGTTTTCTCTAACATCCATAGTTTTGGCACCAGGTGCCTGACTAAGGTACTTCAATCTCTGAGCTCTGAACGTGGGGCCAAAACTCGAAAGATAAGGATTCATCGAGGGAAAGGGTTCGTATGCAACAAGCAACCTCCCATAATGAAAAGGGGTTCCTGATATAGCAATTCTGACTTTCAAGTCTGTTCTTAAAAAGGCAAAGTTTCGCAACTTCGCCCTAACAACGGGGTCTGCCAAAAACAAATCCCAGACATTGAATGCCAGATCGATATCACTATCCAAAGAGAGACTTAAAGCCGCAATCTGGACAGGACGCTCAAGATAGCCTTTCATAGAGAAATCATCTGAAACACGAAAAGGATCAACGGATGTGTGAAAAATCACATCATCTTTAACCTCTCCTCCGATATCCTCGAGGTTCTGATGAACATCAGAAACAGAATCGCGAACTGCACCAGTGTGTGCGACGGACACGTCTGCTTCTGAACGAATAACAGCCTCGTAATGGATCTTGTCTTGATATACTTGCAGCAAACGGATAGTTTCAGCAATGCCAGTAACTTTGTTATACTGCCGCATGTAATCATCGCAAGATTTTCTGTAAACAGGGGACTTATGATACAATGGGGAACGGGACACAATGTGGAACGGAACTGAACCAAAGGGACTTGGAATCGTCTTCAAAAGATCCGATTCTTTAGACAACTGGACCTGTAAGCTTTCAATCATGTGTAAAATTCTTTGATGCCATTAGATATATACAAAAAATGTCCTACGCGCGACATATCGCGTGGACCTGTACAAAAAAGACCGACTTAAAAGTCGGCATGACTGTCGACGTCATAGGCAGGTACAAGTACCTCCTCAGTCAACAGTAGAGCGTCTTCCTCCCTTAGCTCCCTAGCGTTGGGACATATGACTCTGCAAATTCGTAACCAAGTTGCAGAGAAATCTTTGGGATCGATTTCTGCGCCATAGGACTTACAGATCATCGCAATGAGATCATGCCTAAAAGATTCAAAATCTTCACGACTAAGATGCATAAACATCTCCCAAAGAGCGGAATTGGCGGTTGCAATGACTTGATCCAATTGAGATAGAGCTTCCGATGGAATGTTCCATTTCAATGACTTAGCAATACTTTCATAATCAAGAACTGCCATCACAGTGCCAAAGTGGGGGTGAGGAACAAATGTTCTCTTAAGAAAAGTTAATTGATTCAATTTCCGCAAAGGAACCGAATTGACTTTCTTGTCAGGTGATGTAAATTCCATACCAAGCACCTCTTCACAGTACTTTGCATAGAGAACATTGTTGAACAAATGGCTAATGGACTGTTTAACAACACCAGTCACATCATCGCCATAAGTTGTTTTTCTGAATTTGTGATCATAATCATCCAAACTCAGACCTTCGGTGGTTGCAAAGTAATACATCATCAACATGTTATTTCTAACACAATTAAACTCTGCAGTACCGTATCCTCCAGAAGTCATGAGACCAGCAACTTTGAAAACATCAGTGTCCAACTCAATGATTGGAAATAGAGAATCAGACATTACTCCACGAACCAATTTCAGCGCATCTTCATTATAGCCCATAGCTCTCGCAAAATTTACAATGAATGAGGACGCAGCCAAACCGATATCATAAGGCATAGATGTATCAAAACCTCCATAATCGCCGTCAAAGACACAATCTTCCGCATCAGAAAACTCACTCAAATAGTTGTAAAAAGCCTCACCTTCAGCAAACATATTGATACCTACCGACATATTGAAGATATTGCGATGTTCAACCATCAGAGTAAAAATCGGGGCCAACACCTGTCTTGCCAAGATTAAATAATCTACAGGAGCAGGATAAAACATACGAGTTTTTCCCTTGAGCACTTTTTCAGCTGCTCTAGGTTCATCCTTCAACTTAGCTCCAAAGATCACTCCCGAAGATTCAGAATTCAAATATTGCTCCTGACGGAACAACAATCGTTTCTTCAATTCTTCAGTTGGCTCTCTGACAACTTCCTTCTCTTCAGACACAAGTGGCAAATGCAAACGCTTCTTTCCCTTGAAACCATAACCAGCTCCAGTTGCAACATTAATTCTTCTCAAAAAAGCATCGTTAGCTGAACCGTTCACCGCTTCCTTGAAAGTCAAAGGAGTCAATTGCTTGACACCCTTTTCTCTCAATTCAGAGACGACACGGTTGACGAAATGGTCACAACATTGGGCTAAAATTTCCCTGTTAAGAGGCTTCTTAGAAGTATTGATCTTCGTCAAGTTGATACCCTGAGGTGAAATATACTTATCGCCTACCATTTTCGGTCGCATAATTGGGGGTAAAAACTGTTCCTTGATATCCACACCAACGGATTTGAAGAGACCATTAACGTCCTCAAGCTTCGTTTTCTGCAAAGCAGAACCCTTAGGCATGATAACTGGTCTTCCATCGCTTCCGTAATACTCAACATTGTGTAGATTCATAAAAACGAAGGGACTCTTAAATCCAGGATCTCGAAACTGCACATCAAACGCAGCTTGAGACACCGGAAACATCAACGAAGTCCTCTTTTCCAATTCAGCAATTCCTTCAGTGATTTTCGCAAGATTGAACAATGCTCCGTACGAATCGGTAGTTCCGATTTTTCCGGCACAGTGGATGCCTAGTATGATGGGCCCTCCATTGAGTTTTCCATAAACCGGCATTCCACAAAGTCCAACCTTGTGATCACTCCACTTATAGGAACATGCGTCAGCAACGACGTAATCTCCCTTAGGATTTGAGACACGTAAATTCTTCACAGCGCGAACCACCAATGGAGTATTTGCAATCCTTCCTGAAATGTTCGTGAAATCAACACTATTCACATGTTTCAAAATATTCTTGAATTGCATCTGAGACAAAACAACTAGGGACATATCGTTTCCAAGATCGATCAAATCCTTCTTAGTTACGAAAGTCGCCTTGTAGCAATCAACTGCACTGTACGCTGTTGTTGAAACGTGAATTGTACAATCTCCTTCAGGGATTGCATGAGTCGGAATAATTGCAAAATTGGAACACAAGCCTAACAAACAAACGCGAGTTACTTTGTTTCCACTCTCGATTTTGCAAAATCTGACATTGCCATTGCACGACTCAGCAAGTTCATCCAATGAACACGTCGCCGAGATAGGATGATGCAGTGTTCTGATCGCCCAAGTCTCGGGCATTCTGCCTTGCACTCTCTTTTGCGAAAACGCAGAACCGATCATATCCTCGTTGCGATTTAACGCACTATTCGAATCTGATTGTTCAACGAATTCTGTGTGGTCTTCAGAATGTTTCTTAATGAAGTTTTCATAAATCAACTTTCCTACCAATACGATACCACCAGTGGCAGCAATAGCACAGAAACCTCTGAACAAGTAAGGGGTCAGCAATGTTTTGTAATCACCATTGATAAGAGCGCGGACATTAGACAGGGAAGAATTCAATCGAGCAATTTTCTTCTCGATAACCTTATCAACCAAATCCCTCCTGATCTTAGCAGTAATCTGTTCTCGAATGTTATAATAGATCCAACCCAACAACACAAGGAAAGATGGTTGACATCTAAATACAGTTACAAGTGTGAGAATCAGAAGAGCGAAGAGAATGTCAAAACGTTTTTCCAAGTTCTCGGTCTTGATGTTTGGTTTGGCAAACAAAGTGGCTTTTGTTACCACTAAGTCTGTTGTCGCCGCACAACATGCACCACAACTTGTCAATAACTTGTGCAGATAATCAGTTTTGAGATTCAACTTAGGAGTCTCAATTTTGACTTTCGGCATTTTGACCTTCTTATACATCTCCTTGCCCATGTAATCTGGAACAAAATCTTCATCACGATAAGGATTAGGCAAGTCCGAAAGATCGTCAGCTTCAGAACCAATAGTTCCGTACTTAGTATCCACATCATTGCGCTTCATCGCTAACAGGGCAGATTCTCGCTCGATACGATCACGCATCAAAACAAAAAGAGCATCATATAAGTCATCAACAGTTCCATCTTTAACGATATCAACAATTTCAGAATGACGAACGTCGACTTCCTTTTTGACATAACACTTGAAAGAGTACTTATCTATCAGTCTCCTCTCCTTGCTCTTCTCATAATCAATTCCGCACGAGCCGTCTTTTCGAAATTCGGGTAAGACAGTGGGTTGTACGTAAATGAAACGTCTTCTGAAGGCACTAGGATTGGAAAATAAAAGATCAAGATTCATCTCGGGATTATTCGTATCAATGACAATCATTTCACCGAGAAAGAAGGCTTTTCCCTTGTCACCAAAGGCCATATTCAAAGGCATAGGAAGAGAGTCAATCACTGAAGTCAATTCATTAATGCATTCATCTCCTTGTGTTCTAACCAACTGTGCATTCTTGTTTCCAAGCTCACTGTAGTGAACATAGGGATGGGAAAAAGCATCGTAACCTTCCCAATAGTCAGACGAAACAATTCTATGAAAAACATGACTCTCATCAAAGATTCGCTTCTTAACGTCAGAATGGATTCTGAAAAGGAAATTCATTATAGTACTCTTTCCAATACCAGGATTTCCGTGTAAAACAATGCAAAAAGGTGGGATTCTACTCGACCCAGCCACCTGGCTTCGAATAGTTGAATACGCAAGATTCAGCTCAATTTGTAGAGACTGAACCTCTCTAAATCCCGATTTAAATGGATTCATTGTTTTAACCAGACCATCGAGGATTGGAGCAACACTCTTCGCTGCAAGCAACCATTCTCTCTGACACATCTTACCTTCAACCGGCAACCCAGTATAAAGATTCTCTTTATAAGCAATCAATGTTCTAGCAGTATTCTTCGCGACCTCAGTTGGATTCTCAGAAAAAAGAGCCTTGGACAATGGCACTCCTGCATAGATCAACTCAGCTACGCGCAAAACACGAGCCAAACTTTCAATAGCAAGGAATGACAACTCCATAAGATTGCTCTCCTTAGGTCTGCCCAAATGCTGATATATATTCAGAGCCACTTCCTTTGAGAAAAATTTCATTGACGCCAAACTGACGAACAAGTCTCGAACTGCCATAATAAAGGGGGTGTTATGTACTCGCTTAGCGAAAGACACAGCCTCTTCAAGGGTATTGGACCAAGACTCGGAAACGACTTTTGGGGTCTCTGTCGTAAGTCTTAAAATCAAACCTGCCAATGCTGAACAAGCCCACTTGGTTTCGACATTCAATCCGAGAGTGCCAATCCATAAGTGAACAATTCCAACTCTCCGATTAGCATTGGGTTCAGTATAAACCAACCACAACATATCAATCAGAGAGACAACCATATCAACATTAGAAAGCAAAACTGGATCAGCGCTACGAGCGTGCAACCATTTGAAAATTCCGCTGGAAATATCCTGTTTCATTTGACTTTTGATCGTTTCCATCATCGCAGGTGCAGCATCCAATGTCTCAGCCTTAGCCTTAACGTCGATCGCACTTTTCAACATAGTATTATACATACGATCAAATTCGACGACTTCCTTCTCATCAATAAAATCAAATTCATTATCACCAGTTTTCACATCAGGAAGAACAATTCCATCGACAGCAACGTCAGTATAGAGATGGGTAAATTTCGATCTCCAAATACCATAGCCACAATCTCTGTAGCCACGCATCCTCAACGTATCTTCCATATCACGGTTGATAGCATTAACAAACTCAATCTCATCTGGATCATCAGTAAACACATCCTTGAAGTCACCATCAGCAGTTGTGGAGACACAAACTCTACAAGTCTTAGCCTCCGCTTCAATTCTTCTAGAAAGTTTCCTTTGCTTCTTCATCATTTTATTGCGCTTATTTGCAGCTTGCACTAAGCGATGCTGCTCTCTTCGCATGGACTTTTCGGAAACTCCCTTACTCACTGGACTAGTTGCAACAACGTCATCCAGTATCTGAACTTCAATTGAACGATAAAAATCTCCCTCGTTCAATTCTTCAAAACCTGATCCACGCAACTTCTTTCGCAACAAAGTTTCAGCCTTATTGCGAATTTTTCGCTCCAACTTCAACTTCTTCTGACGATCTGCTTTCTTCTGACGACGTTTCTTCATGATTCCAAGAATCTCGTCATCAGTCCTTCGATAACCTCTTTTGGTGTATCGCAAACTCTCATCAAGTCCAGATCGGGGATTCAATTCAACATCAATATCAACAAAAGTGCTAAAAGTTTTTTCACGTCCGTTTCGTTTGGTTGTATTCATTTTGACCTAGTCAGTTTGAGCACACTCACCCGGTACTCTTAGGAGGGTCAACTATATCACTCCCTAGTCGATAAGCTATTCGAATCGTCAAGAATTCCTTTTAGTTTTCTCATTCAATTCAACATTCAAAGTAGGGGCACTACTCCCCAAAGTAATTCGTCTTCACAGTTCACCAATTTAGACCTTTGCCGTGTGTGGTTTTTCAAGCCACTCCTTTGTTTAGGGACGTAATTGGGATACACGCTATTCCAGGTTAAGCTGGACGTTTCTCCAGGCCGTAAACTGTTAGATATTTGAAAAATGTTTTTAAGTCATATTGCAACGCATTTTCCGGTACTAGGAACCTATTCTCGTAATTCCGACTGCAAGTATGTATAAAACACAAGTTTCGCATAAACGAACCGAATTAAATCTTTTATGAACATATCTTCGAACTTCTACTAAAGATCCTTCAAGATCCTTCGCATTTTCCGAGCACAACCTCGGTATAAATCAAAATCTAAAGAACAATCAGTCTCGAATTTAATCTTTGACTGCCATGAATGTAGTATGACTATAGGTAATTTCCTACGAGTATTTCTACCCTTACGGAAAACTACCAGTCACGACTCTAAGAGTCATTATGCAAGAAATCAAACCTTTCCCACTTACAATGTGGGGTTTTGCCCGTCAAATCGGGGCGGCGTCCTGCACCTACACCATTCACGCCAGCTGAATTTAATCAGTGACCATTGATCCAAGTAACAAAGAAAGTATCTTTCGATAATGAAATATTTAAAAATCCAATTGATGTTTTTTAAAACACACAGTGCTTTACGGATGACAAATAACCAATAAAATTCCGGCTAAAAACAGCGCGTCACTTCCATTCGGGGACAGCTAACTATTTCTAGTGGCGATAAGAGAACTCCCGCTTGGGATCTCTTCACAATTTTTAAAGTGGTAGCCTAACCTTTCGGTACGACCCACTAGACCCTATAACGCTACTTACCCGGGTCCGGGTTCAGATAAATCTGATTTGTATTCCAAAAACAACAGAGTGAAAATTTAAAACTACTCCATTCGTTGAACATCCATCATGGAACTTTGATGGCAACGAGTTTTCAAAACTAATAGTTCTTAGTCCGATCATCTAGTTTGATAATGTCGAACCGCACCTCTCTTGGGTAAAAGGTACCTAAATCAAGCGTCTCATAGATGGGAATATCACTACTCAAATTAGTACACAGCCGTGCTAGTCGTAACCGACACGTCTAGTTGCTAATGAGCGTCTCATAGACACAAATATCACTACTTGAAAAAGGTATAGAAAAAACCTCTCAAGAAATGGTCAAATATTTTTAATAATTCTGACCGACAAGTATAAATAAATTTATAGAACGCCCAAATGGGGTCTATAAAACGGGCATGGTGCCCACATTTACTCGCTTTATAAGGAGAATGAT
>OGVI01000048.1_pt1 | contig 10336 bp, 13 predicted proteins | sample 1575701 | NCBI WGS metagenome assembly OGVI01 (sample SAMN07581551, study PRJEB24739) | freshwater metagenome | place: Singapore | collected 2015-04 | reverse complement strand
TCAGCAGACTTCATCAGTTGCAGACGAGTGGCTTGGTAAGCCTGCTCGTTCATCTGCCCCTGAGAGTTGAGCATCGGGTTAACGAGGCTCGGGCCGTCTTGCATCCAGTTGAACGCTTTGCCCGTGAATGGGCCGACACCCGGCTTGAATGGCTCCACCTTGGCAGGAGGAATCGCAATCGACTGTTCGTAGGTGCGCTGCGCTTCAGGAGAAACAGGCCCAGCCTTGGGAACAGTCAGCGGAACGCCACGCTGAGGGGTAGTCGGAGCAGCAGGCGCAGGCTGTGCTGCACCCGTAACAGGAGCGGGCTGTGCAGGAGGCGTCTCAACAGGAACCTGCCGGATGCCATCGCCATACAAACCACTGCCATCCATACCGGGGGCAGTCCAGTTTTGCTGCGACTGATTGATGAAGTCCAGCGTTGGCTGAACTGCTTGTTGACGGAACAGGTCTTGTCGGTTTTGCTCTTGGAGTTGCAGTTCCTTGAGGCGCTGTTGCATCACAACATCCTCTTGCTCCCGCATCCCCTTCGCAACCTGACCTGCTCCACCTAGGAGTTGGCCTACGGAAAGTCCCATGATTACTCCCCCTATTAACCCAACGCCAGACCAGCAGCCTTACGAGTGCCTGTAATATCCCCGAACAGATTACCAATGTTCTGAGCGCGGGCGTTACGTGCAGTCTCCGCTTCGCTGTAAGTCTTGAGCAAGCTCGCGTATTGGTTGGTGTAGTCAGGCGAACCAGTCGGCATGGCGTTGAGGCCAGCTTGCTGGGTGCGCAGTTTGTTTTGTTGAGCAGCGTCAGCGCCTTGCAGATACGCAGTCTGACCACCAGTGGCAATGCCAAGGTCGTAGCGGCGTTCTTCAGCAGCAGTCAGACCAGCCTTGCCCTTACCAGCCAGCTTACGAGCAGCTTCACGCTTAGCGCGTGCGCCAGTAGTCTGAACACCACGTTGGCTCTGCATACCGAAATACTCGGGGTCGAAGTAGCGGGACTCACCCAACAGACCTTGTGCCCAAGCAAGACGCTCGTTGAATAAATCAGAGTTGGTTTCCTTCAACTTCTTGAGTTCTTCAGCTTGCTGGTTAACCAGTTGTTGCTGTTCAGGAGTCAGACCTTCACCAGCCAGTTGCGAACCAGCCAGTTGACCAGCCGCACGCAAGAGCATGTCAGCTTGCATTTTCGGGTCAGTGAACTTCTGTTGAAGTGCTTGCCAGACAGATGTCGGGGCTTGGTTTGCCGCACCAGTAGTTTGTGCGCCGCCAGTGCCACCAGTCGTAGTGGTCGTCTGACCAGTAGAACCAGAGCCTGCGCCAGTAGCACCAGACTTAGCCGCCTCAGCAGCTTGGATAGACTGATAGGAGTTCGGGTCGTAAGCAGCTTTGACCGAAGCAGCAGCTTCAGCTTGAGGCGTCACAGCAAGACCAGCTTCAGGGACGCTCGCCGCGCCCGAGTAAGCACCAGTTTGCAGGTATCCAGCGTTGCCGCCGTAAGCAGTCGGGACGTTGCTAGACAGCGTGCCAGACGATTGGATGGCGTTAGCAGCACCCTGCACGTCGTTGGCAGACGAAAGTTGTGAGGCCAGTGCGCTATCAACCTGACCGCCATAGGCAATCGTGTTGCCCGGAACAGTCTGACCAGCCACTTCCCAACCATTCGCGCCCATCGTAGCCACTTGGCCTTCGGTAGTGATAGCGAGGTTGGCAGGAGGCACTGCACTTGCAGTCCAACCTTGCGAGGCGTTCAGAGCAGCAATCGGGTCAGCCGATGCGTTCGCAGCAGTCATCGCTTGCGGAGAGATTGCAGAAGTCGGAACAGATGGAGCAGCGAAGTAACCGCCGATACCGCCGCCAAGGCCACCCATCAGGGCGGAGCGACCTACGTTCTGACCAGTCACAGCCGCCGTCACAGCACCAAGACCAGCGCCCACAATCGCAGAGCCAATCACAGAGCCAGCCGTTGCAGCCGTTGCAGCAGAGATACCTGCCGTAGTCAGTGCGCCGCCGATGGCAGCAGAAGCGCCAATCGCAGAAGCAATCGCAGGAGCAGCAATCGGAATCGCCACAGCCGCAACCACAGCGACGACAGCCATCAGACCACCGCCACCTTTGTGGTAGGTAATACCCGGTGCGCCAACGGCACGGGCAATCGGTTTCATTCCACCAAAGGCTTCTTCAGGCAAGTCGGGAATACCCATCATCGCCATCTGCTTAGCACTTGGCATACGTACAAATTTGGTGTTGCTCATTTCATAGCCTCCATCAAGTCGAGTCGCATGTGCGTGTACACAGGCTTAAATCCATACCGCGAAATTACCCGCTCCATTGCTGGGGACACACGTCCCTCAATGACTCGGACTCCATTCATATACGCCCACCCGCACACCATCTTCCAAAACTTCTCGTAGAGTGGGTCGAGTGCGCTACCTCCAAGGGACACTACGTTCATCGCCGGGAGGCGAGGGTAGCTAATGATTTCAAGAGCAAGCGCCAGCTTCACAGACTTCGTGATGGTCTTGTCGTTCTTGAAGATGAAGATGTAGACCTTGCCAGCAAGCGCGGCGTTGTAGAGGTCATCAATCGTCATCTCGCCGTGCATGGCTTTGTCGATGCACTTCGCTAGTAGCGGCTTGGTAGCCGACCAGTAAGTGTCGAAGTGTTCCTTGGTAGACAAGAGCAAAGGCTCAAAGTCATCCACAGGAATCGGGTCAAAGCCAGCAGGCAGACTCATTAGGAAGCGTCCTTGTATTTTTCGAGCATCGAGTCGAAGAACTCTTTGCCCTTCATCTTAACGATGTGCGCCGGAATGACATACTCGCCACGCGACACACGGATTGGGATACTATCGCTGGTTTCAGTGCCCGGCCCTTCGACCTTGCCACCCATCGCAGCGTGCGTATTCATCGTCACAAAACCACCAGTAGCCATGTTCATAACAGGCTGCTGACCTTGAAGCGCGTTGCCGCCGCCCATGCCGGGAGCCTGACCGCCCATGCCCTTGGCAGCACGGGCTGCGAGGAGCAGAACGAAAATCAGACCTTGGTCATAGTCAGGAGGCAAGTCCTGCTCAGTGGTCATGCCCTGCTGGATGGCGAAGTTGCGGACATACGGATACATGTCAGGATTCTGCAAGGCAGTCATCGCCAACTGTTCCATCATGTTCAGTTCGTCCATCGTGATTTCGCCGGACTGGAGCCCTGCCATCAACGCTTGTTGAATCTGAGCGATGGCTTGCGGATTCTGCTTCTGGAACGCAGCAAGTTGTTGCTCCATCTGTTGCGGAGTCATACGCGGAGTGCCGCCAGTATTGCGCATACCAGCGGGCATCACGGGCATACCGTTCTGACCGACCATACCACCTTGGGCGAAGGTAGGCTGCATACGGAAGTCCAGCACAGGGAACTGAGGATTAGACGCCACCGTGCCAGTAGCGATAGGCTGGATGGCCTGCTGGTTCACAGTAGCTTGAGGTGTTTGCTGACCGAGCAAGCCTTGCAGAGATGCAGGCAAGTCGAGCGAAGTAGTCGGAGCGCCACCAGTCGGCAAGTCAGCGAAGCCAACCGCAGGAGCCGGAGCCATCTGAGGCTCAGGAGCAGCAGTGAGGTTCACGGAAGCAGGCCCGACAGGGACTCCACCCGTCATTTGAGGAACGGAGACAGGAGCCTTCGGCCCCTGATTCAGAATGGACAGAACTGGATTGTTCATTTTTTACCCTTTCAGTTGCGAAACAAGCGTATTGAACGCCAAACGAAGTGTGGCTACGTCGTTCGCTAGTAGTTGTACATCATTGATGAGTTTGCCAAAATCATCCAACGAAGCTACGTTCTGCCCGCTAATAGTATACCCCTGTCCAGTCGCAGTGACACGCGAAAATGTAGGTGAGGTTAGCTGGTTTACACGTATGCTACCTTTGATGATTGCTGTGTTACCAGCAGCAGCGGAGCCACGATAGCCAATCAGAAGCTCGACGTTCTCTTTCAAGGCAGACAGGATAGCTGCTTGCCACTCAGAAATGTTCTGGTTCGGTACGCTTGGGATGGCTGCGAACTGGGTCATTACGATGTCCTCAGACCATACGGGGTTTCACCGATATGGATTGCCCGCACACGTGCAGCACCGGACACTGCTACCTCAAAGGTATCGGTACGGAAGCCAGTAGGCAGGCGGAACACATCGCTGTTGGACACAAGCCCTTGGAACACCAGTTCCTTGTTGCACCACAAGCGGAACGTAATCGGCAGCACTCCCGGCACAGGCAGTAAGTTTCGCGTAAGCGAGTCACCGTTGACCTGACAGGAGTTGATTGTGCCGTCGCCATTCGCACGGATGGAACCACCAATGAGGTAGTCACTTGGGCCATTCATGCAGCCAAGCTGGACGCTGTTCATCCACACTTGAAAGTTGTATGGAGCCACGGCGTTGTTGTAGTCAAGGATGGCCTGAGTCGCAGCAGACGGCGGCTCATAGTCAGCAACCACACGGGCAGCGCCAAGGTTCAAGAAGTCTTTGGTCACGATGACCTTGGACTTCCACTCCATCGGAGACAACGGCTGCGTGCGGTCATCCCACTCGTAGATGTTGCCCAATTCATCACCCACGTAGTACATGCGGTTGGTGACGGGGTCGTTCCAAGCAGCCGAGAACTTGTAGCTGACCTGAACGAAGAAGCCACCGATGCGCTCGTCTTTCTCAAACAGGAAGGACGCCTTGGAGTGCGAGGCGAAATACTTGCCGTTGTAGAACTTGGCGACCACAGTCGCAGGGTCGAGGGCGTCGTCCCAAGTGTCCCAGTCGTGAACGAACTTGGTAATCAAGTCCATGCCGGAAGTCGGGGCGTACACCGCAATGCCGCCGTGCGTAGCGTAGGCCGCACCGTAGCCCATGTTCACGATTGAACGCTTGGACAGGCAAGGGTAGGGCGTGTCGATACGGGCGAACGACATAGTTTCCGGGCTGTTGCCGGACACGTGGAATGGGAACTTCTCCGTCAGCACGAGGATATAGCCCATGACCGAAGCTATGCCGACAATATCAGATTCAAAGGTAAGTGCATACTTAGCAGGCCAAGCGTGCGGTAACCCCGGCTCGGAGAAGTAAAGTTGGTTACCGACGAAGCCGCACAAGATGCTGTTCTGCACCGTTACCAGTCCCTTCAAGTCCATCGGCGGCTCGTCGTATTCGTCCGAAGCCAAGACAGTAATCAGGGACTTCGTGTCGAAGTCGTCAGTGAAAGAGAACGTGCCGTCACCCCAGTAGCGAGGGGTCTTGTCCAAGTTCTCAGCGCAGTCGTAGTAAATCGTGCCAGTGGTGTCCGCCTTCTCAGCCACGTTAGAACCTGTCTGCGCGAACTTGAAGGTGTACTGGTCGACCACATCCGTGACCACGCCATTGGCAATGTTGAACGATGAGTCCGTGCATCCAGCTAACTTGAAGCGGTCAGTCGCAATCAGATTGTGCGGGTCGGTCGTGGTGATGTAGGCCACATTGCTCAGGCGCTTGACCTTGGCAGTGGGCGCAGGGAACCATAACGTCGAGAGCAGGAAATAGTCCGTGCCAGACGAAGTGGACAGGGTGCGGTACAGCCGCACACCTTTAATGAAGTTGTTGCCAGTAGGCCGCACCGTGGGCAGGTTCGTTACCGTTACTGTCTGACCTTCTTTGATATATAAGTTGTCAGAAGGTTTGCTGGCGATGGACTCCTCCTCCCAAGGGGTGTACCACGTGAACACGTAAGAACGAGGGAAGGTCGAACCAGCCAGAGCCACACGGCCTGCGGTATCAGCGGTCGTGCTGACCTGTTCGCCGGGGCTGAAGTAAGTGAAGGTCGTGCTGTTGACCACCGTGATTTCAGCGTTGGTCGCGTTGAACGTAGCCACCGAGGACGTTGCAGCAGGAAAGCCGCTGATAGTCACAAGGTTGCCCGTGCGCAAGCCGTGCGCCGAAGCAGTGATAACAGTCGCATAGTTACCCGCATCGCGGGCGCGGCTCACAGTATTCTGAGTGGTATACGACGCAGCACTGGTTGTCAGTTTCGTTTCAGGCAGAGGCAGACCAAGGTCATACGCAGTCACCGGGTACGGAGCAGCGCCGCTCGTAGCTAGTCGATAGTTGGTAACCTTGGGAACCCCGTCACCCGTGTAGTAGATGCGTTGCTCGCCGTCTTCCGATGCGGAAGCAGTCACGATGTCAACGTCAGTCATCCACGATAGCCAAGTGAGGTCGTTGGTCGTCGGGTTACGCATCGCGTAGATGGTTTTTACATCGCCCGAACGCCCGAGATTGGTCACCAGAGACGGGATGCTATACGGCAGCAGGTCACCCGAGTAAGTCTTCACGTTGAAGGCGATTTGAGCCGCAGAGTCGGGTAACAACTCCGGGCTAATCTTCGGCGCTTCGCCTAGAAACTTAACGATTTTGACCGCTGCCATGTCTTACACCAATTCAAAGTGAGGTGCATCAATAAACGGGCGCTGACCTTGTTTGCGACGGGTGTCAATGTAAGAGTTCATCGCCTCCTCCATCGTACCAGTCCACAGCCGAATGTCCGGCACAGTCCATGCTGCCCCCCATCGAATCCCTACGTTCATCTCAATCGCTGCTTGCTTCATTGCGTCAGCGATGTTGTCGTATAAGTTTAACTCCCAGCTACCCCGGTCGCCAATATATGCCATGAGGTCAACTGCTCGCCCTTGCACGTGCGTGCCGCCAGTGCGAACCTGACTCGCGCCCTTTTCAAAGAGGGCAATCTGCTCCGCTTCAGTGCGCAGGCCGCAGACTACACCGAAGTCAACCGAGGTCAACATGATGGCGCGGCGCACAACCCGAACCAGTCGGGTATCTACGCCGTTGAGTTTGGCTACGCTGCGTGCGGATAACTGGAAGCTCATGCAATTCCTTTCATCTTCTCGTAGCTACGCATCGTGCCAAGACCAAGTAGGCCACCAAGCACAGTCATTAGCGTACTCATGTCAAACGGGATAGCCAGTGCTTGATGCCCTAAAGCAATCATCACTTTATCTGCAATCGGGAAGATAACGAAGTGCAAGGCAAATGCCGAACCACAAGTCCAGCCTACGAACGGACGCCAGCCAGATTTGAAAATATTGTCCGACTTGGCTTCCTCTGTGTTGACCATGACCTGCGCCATCATCAACTGGAAGTCTTGGTCAGTTGCAGCCTTGGCTAGTTCTTCCTTAGCCTTTGCCCGCTCGTTGGCGTCAGGGATGATTTTGTCGAGGATTTTTCCACCGACATCAATGATTGCTGTGATTGGGTCAAAAGCCATGTCGCTCTCCTAGCACTTTTTCTTGCCAGCCATACCGCCAGCTTTGAAGCCGGGGACTTTCTTAGCAGGGGCTTTACCGCCCGACGCCTTGAAAGGCGGAGTAGGTTTCTTCGGTGTTGCGGGTTTCTTTGCCATGCCTGCCATTTGCTGCCTCCGTTTGGTCAACCAGTACCGTTGGGTACTGGGGTTTCTTCTCATACTCAACTGCAATGCACCCTTCAGGAACTTCCTCATACCGAGCAAGCGCACCGTTGGGAAACATTACAAGTTTCATTCTTTGTCTTCCTTGCTTTCCAGCTTCTTGAAAATAAGGCCCAACATGTTGTCCGTCTTTGCGAAGCCAGACTTCATGTCCTCTTTGATTTCTTTGACGGCATCCTTGAAGTCGTCACGGCGAACGAAGTCCTCGTGCATCTTGGTGTCCATCTGCTTGAGGTCTTTTTTCAGTTCCAAGATAGCATCCCAAATGACTTTGAGAATCCAGCCACCTAGAGCGCCAGCTACGGCAACCGCCCAGTTAAAAACTGTTTGTTCCATGACGAGGGGATACCTTTCATTTTGTTATTGTTGGGCAGCGGCTTCGCGGCGTGCAGCCATCTCGGCTTCAAACTCTGCTTGTCGTTGGGCGGCAGACTTCACCCAGCCTTGTTCAAAGGCCAGCGTGACCATCTCATCTTTGCTGCCGGGGATGGCGACATTCGACTCAAGGCACTTCTGCACCACGAGGGCCACGATTTCTTCGGTCGCCAGACGAGCGCGTTCCTTAGCTGCGTGTTCAATCCAGTCTTGCTGGCTCAGCGCCACCGCAGAGAGGGCTGCATCTTCAGCAGCAGTGAGGGTTACTTTGTATTCCATGATTTCTCCTTATTAGAGTAGGTAGCCGCAGAAGTAGTTATAGTCTCCGCCGTTTAGCTGTGCGCCGCCAGAAGAATACATAACTTGTACGTAGTCTCCTGCTGCAAGGTTGACCATAGCCATATTACCAAGGCTCTGGTATGAACCAGCACCCTGCCCTTTAACTTCATGCACCGACGCCCCATTGACATGTAGGTTTATCTGGCGTGTAGACCCGTCTGGTGCCCAAAACAACTGATACCCAAACATATACCTGCCAGCAACAGGCGCGGTAAACCTGCCGTTAGCAGTGTTGTAGTGGCTACCAATGTTGAACCGGGTGCTACTAAATGTGAAGTATCCAGTTGTTGTTTGTGAAGAACCGGAAGCATGAAACGCTGGTTGGTTCCCTTTTATCACACGACCAGACGAGTCAACCTGAAGCTGCCCACTACCCACATTCAAACCGCCCGATGGGAAGTTGACTGCGCCGAGGAATGTGCCACCGAGCGAACGGGAAACCGTATCTGCTGGTTGGAAGTACCCCGGAGCCACGACATCAACCACGTCACCTACGGTTAGCGCGTAGGTAAATACAACAGACGTTCCAGACGATACAGTTATATCTTGCCCGTTCACCATCTTGATGCCGTTTAAGTAGACATCAACGTAATTCGGGGTATAGCTGATAGAGCGACCATCGTCGCCAACAGTCACCGTAGTCTGACCATCAGTAGCGGTCGCAGTGAACCGCTCCTCACGGCCTAGACCTAATCCTTGGCCTAGATAACTCATTACGCCACCTCGATTTCAACCCAGTTCAAAGTGGCCTCATCCCATTGATAGTGTTTGCCATCTTGAGGGTAAGGGACGGGTGCGCCCCACAAGCAAGTGTCCTCATTGAGAACCCAGCTAGGGAACGGTTTGGGCGGGATGAACGCATCACGCTCTTTGTCGTAAGTGAATCCGATGCCTGCATAATTCTTACGCAGCGGAGTACCACCGTTCGCATGAACACCACCGTGGGTGTTGTATGAAGTCTGAACCCACTCGCCGGGGCTAGAGTCCACGAACGTGTCGAAGAACTCCGGTTCAGCAACGATAACCTGAGTCACGATGCCGTCTTGTACTTTTGCAAAATGTGCCATTCTTTTCTCCTTACGTCGCGTATGTACCAGACGCAGTAAACGTATGGTATGTAAACCCATTGGCGGAAGTAATCGTGCCACCAGAACCTCGCTGCGGGCCGGGGTAGCACACAATTACGATACCTGAACCGCCTGCACCACCTGTGCCTCCTTGCCAAATTCCGCCACCGCCACCGCCACCCGTATTAGCTACTGCCCCAGTGGGAGTGCCGCTTTCGACGGAAGATGCCCCGCCGCCACTTCCGCCAACACCTGTGTGATGTGCAGCACCTGTGTTAACTCCAGCACCACCGCCGCCAGCGAACCACCCAGTTGGTGAACCAGACCCAGTATCGCCAAACCTTGCCGAATAGAAACCTCGACCTCCGTCGCCAGCCCACTCAGTTGAACCAGTATAGAAACCTTGTCCGCCGGGTTGCCCTGCGCCACCACCGCCACCGCCGCCAGTAGCACTGGCAGACCCTGCGCCACCACCGTCGGAGCCTTGCCCACCAGTGCCGCTACCTCCGTTTGGGCCGCTATTAGCATTTTTAGCAGACCCACCACCAGACCCACCGCGCATACCAAAGCGCCGCTCATCCTCACCGGAATATGCGTTGCCACCGTAGCCGCCGCCCAAGGCAGTAATCAGAGAACCAAAAGACGAGTCACCGCCGTTAGCATTAGCCGCTCCGCCAGCCCCAACAGTAATCGCAATATTCTGTCCAGAGATAACAGTAAACAACCCGGTGAGTACCCCACCGCCACCGCCACCGCCGCCTGCACTATTGCTACTACCACCGCCACCGCCACCGCCAGCAACAACGAGATACTGAATCTCGTATCGAGAGGCAGTTTGTGCTAAGTTTCTTGCTCTTGTCATGTCTGCTCCTTACGCCGAGAGGTAACGAATAATTACAACACCCGAGCCGCCGTTAGGGGCATTAGCACCTTGTCTACCGCCGCCACCTGGGCTAGTGTATTTGGACACTGTTGGGTTATCATGGCTAAACCTGATATTGGTGCCACTACCCGTGCTGATGAAATGGCACAGGGCGTCAGACCTTATGTGAGCCTATTAACTCCCATGG
>OGVI01000047.1_pt1 | contig 10345 bp, 10 predicted proteins | sample 1575701 | NCBI WGS metagenome assembly OGVI01 (sample SAMN07581551, study PRJEB24739) | freshwater metagenome | place: Singapore | collected 2015-04 | reverse complement strand
GTTTCCCAGTCACGATACACCTCAGGCAGAATGTTTGCATCCCCAACAAAGTTAGGCAATGCTTCCCATTGCTTTTGGATTAGATCCAATTCGGTCTTGTCAAAGTTTACACCATAGCAGTTGATACGACCCTTCAATACATCATATGGATATACCGCAGATGCATTAACCTTAACCTCAGGCTTATCACCCTTTACCAAAGAAGCCACATATGCAGCATACATTGGAGTGTTACGGTTAAAGGCCTTCTTGTAACGGGATGCCGCTACGGAAGGAACGTGTGAGAAGTTAATGGAATCCCATTCTTTTGCACACATTTGGGTTTCAACCACTTTGGTCATTTCAACCAAAGATTTACGGTAAAACTTAGGAGACATTCCGAAGAATGTACGGATTTCCTGAGCGATTTTACCTTTTCGTGGAGTCCATTTTGCTGCCAAGCCATTACGCTCACGCAGCGCATCACCAAGCATGGTGTATGCAGCAGACTTCATCACATCGGTGTTGAAAACGAAAATATCGTCCCAACGACCAAGTTCTGGCACTTTTGCCAATAGAGCCTTAGCGGCATCTACATCGTGTTTTTCCAAATAACGCAAGATTGAACGGAAGATTTCTCGTTCACCAGCACCACCACGAATATCACGAGACCATGCAGCAACACGAAGTGCCAATTCACGGTCTTGAACAAACGCAGCCACGAAAGCAGGAGTTACATCCTTGCCACGGGAGGCACCGATATTGTAGAACAAATCTACAACCGCATTAGCGGACGACTTGCGAGCTTTCATGCCATTGGCAGTGCGAGCTTCTTGGTTGACAACGGCATTCACAAAAGTGTTCATAACTATCTCCTTCAAAATAACAGGATTCGCTTTTCTTTTCGATATGTGAAAATTAAAAGTTGCTGAAAGAATCCTAAAAAACAACAGGTAAGTTTTCTACTTTTTTATTTGAGTGAGAAATCGAAACTCACCTTTCCGAACTTATTTCAATAATTACCTTCAAAGGTCGAAACCTCCAGCAATTACCATAAGGACTCGGATAGCACGATTATAAGTCGTATGCTGAACCTTACCTAAAAACTTTCTTCAATGTTTCATAACAAAGATGTTATTATATCATTAAAAATTTGTAGAGTCAAGCGGTATGTTGTAAATATACCACAATGTTTGGTGCCCCAGTACGGAATCGAACCGCATACCTATCGCTTACAAGGCGAGTGCTCTACCGATGAGCTACAAGGGCAAATTTGGCTCCCCAACCAGGGATCGAACCTGGGACCAATTGATTAACAGTCAACTGCTCTACCGCTGAGCTATCGGGGAATAAATTTGGAGCGGGTACCGAGAATCGAACTCGGAAATAAACCTTGGCAAGGTTTCAGGTTACCTTTACATCATACCCGCAATTGAGTTATTATATATCAAAAAGAATCTCTTGGCAACAGCCTTTTAGAAATTATTTTTGGTATATTTGTGTGTTGCAGGATTCGAACCTACATCCGGAGGTTTTTACCCTCATGTAATGACGCCCTAAACATTTATACTAAACACACAAAAAATGGTGCGGCGGATGGGATTCGAACCCACACTGTAGAGGGTTTAAGTCTCTTGTCTCCTACCAATTGCACTACCGCCGCTTTTGTTTTTACCACGATATGTATCCGTTTGTGAATGACAATTTGGACACAATATCTGTAAATTTTCAAGTTTGTGATTATACCTATCGCCATCTTTATGGTCAACCTCTAAAGACAGTTTTTTACCGAACCATTCGGTTATACCACACAATTCACATTTCTCTTGTTTTATTTTTTCACTAAACAACCGTTTTCTCAATTTATTGGATTGATATTGTGGATGTTTACCTTCCAAAATTTCTCGTAAAGGTATTTTACCTAATCCATCTTCTTTTGGTTTGGATGTTCCTTTACCTGAAGGATTCGTATTGAATACCCCCAGTCTTTTAGCATGAACTCTAAATGTTTCATACTTTATTCCTAATTTGGCAGCCGCAGATGTTGCTGATTGTGACGATAACGCAACCTCAACAATTTGTTCATCGGTAACCTTTATTTTTCTACTCATAGACACCCCAGAAAATTTATCTTATATGTCTATTTATAATAACTTGGTCCGGCGTAGAGGAATCGAACCTCTATCAGAAGGGTAGAAGCCTACTGTATTATCCATTATACTAACGCCAGAAAATTTGGTGCCCCAGGTCGGACTCGAACCGACACGCCACAAGGACATGAGTTTCTAAGACTCACACGGCTACCATTACGTCACCGGGGCAATAAATATTTACATGGACAAAAAGACTGATCCAACTAAGGAACTATGGCAAGTTGCCCAAAAGTATCCTTATATAGAAAAGAAATTCTCTACATGTGAAAGAGATTATAAACCATCCTACAAACCAAGGCAAGATGGTGGTTTCACTCGTACCGAAATGAAACAAATTGGTGCTCCAAGAAAGAATCGAACTTTCATCTAATCCTTACCATGGATTTGTTCTGCCATTTAACTATAGGAGCAAATATAACAGGATGCTGTGCTAAAGACCGGGACTCGAACCCATTGCACTCCCCCAGCGGGACGGCCAGCAGAAATTTTGGTTGCTGAAAATTTATGTTGCAGTAATCATCCTAAAAAGGGTTTCGAGCGCCGGCCTATCTTTCTCAAGGACTCAACCGATTGTCTCGTATAGGAGAGTTTAACGACCTTATGTTGCTACTGGTGTGTCAGTCTCAAGAATAGGGACCTAGCGCATAAGGGACTCATCCAAACGTCTATCTCGAAATTTTGGTGGGGTGTCACAGACTCAAACTGTGTTCTCTCTGCTTAAGAGGCAGGACTTCATCATCAAAGTTTACTCCCCATATAGAAACACACTAGCTTGCAAGACTACTATTAACTCCACGGGTGCGCCGCTGTTAATAGGTAATGTGTTTTTATATGGTACCCACGGCGAGATTCGAACTCGCACTGTACGGTGTTTGAAACCGTTGCCTCCTACCAATTGCGCTACGTGGGCAAAATAACAGGTTCTCTTTTTTCGTGCTACCCTTACACCACACTGAAGACCAACTCAGCGCTGGGATTCGAACCCAGACCCTCTTTTTTCCAGAAAGATCATTTAAAATTGCTGAAAAGAACCTAACGGTCTAAAATAACAGGATACTTTTTCTAGTGCTCTACCATTGAGCTAATCATCCATGCGGATAATATCGGATTCGAACCGACAACCACTCGCTTTACAGGCGAATAAGTTTTTGCTGTAAGTATCCTAAAAATAACAGGTTAGTTGTTTTTGCAGTGGGAATTGAACCCACAATAGTTTCATTAAAAGTGAAATTGCCGACCATCGGCGTTGCTTGATTTTTGCTGTGACTAACCTAAAACTGGTGCCGAAAACAAGAGTCGAACTTGTGACACACGGATTTTCAATCCGCTGCTCTACCAACTGAGCTATATCGGCATAAATTGAATTTGCAAGTATTGTCGCCTCTCTCATTCGACAACATTTCGCCCCGTATACGTTAGGGTTAGAGGTAAGTAGTAATAGTCGTTACTTGCTGGGGGCCATCTTGTCTGCCTCGAACAGTCAGCTCATCTTGATATGCCTATCAAAACTTTCTCAACATCTACACTTGCAAAACTTGGTACCTCGTGACGGGTTCGAACCGCCGACCTTTCACTTGTAAGGAGAACACTCTACCACTGAGTTAACGAGGCATAAAATTTACTTTGGGCAGGAATAAGAGAATCGAACTCTTGATAACGGAATCACAACCCGGGGTTTTGCCACTAAACTAATTCCTGCCCAAAGTAAACTTTGGAATTTTTAACCATGTTTATTCATGGGGGTCTGTATTAAACACCAGCCATTTCTTGTTCTGCCAATATCCGTTTCAAACGGTCAGCACAGAAAGAAGCAGCAGGTGCATCTGGTTTAACCATAGGTGTCACATTACATGTACCTTTGATGTAACCGATAGCTTGTTGAACAACACAAGAAGAACCGAATTCATCACTCTTGTTCAAGTCCAAATGAACTTCAACATGGCGATCTTATCGTGACTGGGAAACAACTCGGAAACCTTGTATACTTCTGTCATTAGACGCATAGCAGGTTTGCTTTTCTTGTGGTCATAATCCAATTCACGGTCAACATAACCGAAAATCTTACAACCGTGACGGCCATCGATATGAACAACAACCGCCAATGCATAGTCAGCATACCATACGCCGTTCACTCTTACACGTTCAGAGTCGGCACCCAAGTATACACGGGTATCAGGTCCTTGTGTTGCAAGGAATTGCTTGACTTCATCTAAGTTAAAGTTTTTCATATCAATCACCTCTTAAAAAATATGGCCTCCCGCCAGGGAATCGAACCCCGTCCAAGTGGTTTGGAGTCACTTGTGCTACCGGAACACTTGCGAGAGTTAAACAACAGGTTAGTTTTTAGCTTCTTTCAATTACAAGTTGAATGCTTTTGGTTGCTGAACCTAACCTAAAAATGGTCCTCTCGACAAGAATCGAACTTGTGATGGCCGGTTATCAGCCGACTGTTATACCATTTAACTACAAGAGGATTATTTGGAGGGCGATAAGAGAATCAAACTCCTGTTTCAAGGTTCGTAGCCTCGTGTATTCTTCACTATACGAATCGCCCATATTTTGGTGGTGATGGAGGGAACCGAGCCCCCAACCTTCTCCGTATGAAGGAGTTGCTCTACCGTTGAGCTACATCACCATATAGAAACACACTAATCACGCACGCCCGTGACTCCAGCCTTGCGGTAGTTGCCTTTTCGGTCTAATGTGTTTTTATATGGTGGACCGTGAGAGAATCGAACTCTCAATGACGAATTGCAAATCCGTAGTTATCCCATTTAACTAACAGCCCAAATAACTGACTACTTATCTCATTATACGCCATCAGTCAAGGCGAGGTCTTTGGTCTCGGTGGAGAGATTCGAACTCCCGTTTCATGGTCCCAAACCACGAGTAATAACCTGGCTATACGACACCGAGATAAAACAACAGGATACGCTTTTTACTTTATACCAAAAAGTTATTAAGTGTTGCTGAATGTATCCTAAAACTGGCTCCGGATGTGGGGATCGAACCCACCTAATCATTGATTAACAGTCAAGTCCTTGCACCATGCTTGGATTTTCCGGAATAAAAATGGCGACTCGTAGGGGAATCGAACCCCTGTATCCCGGTAGACAGCCGAGTATAATGACCATTATATGAACGAGCCATGAATTGGTGGAGATGGTGTGAGTCGAACACACAGTGCCAGAGGCGGCGGATTTACAGTCCACTGGGGTTACCAATTTTCCTACATCTCCATATTTTTTGGTAGGGGCACAGAGAATCGAACTCTGATTTGCTGGTTAAAAGCCAGCTACTTTCGCCGTTAAGTTATACCCCCATTTACCATTTAATTAGTGTTATCGTGCCTATTTGTCAACAATGTAGCTAGCACTGACGAGCGAATGGCAGTTATCTCAGAACCTTTACGGTCGCACCCTCTGGTTCGTAGTTCATACGTCTATGAACGCTTCCTTGATAACACTAATTAAATGGTACACCGTACGAGAATCGAACTCGTCTTTCCGCCTTGAAAGGGCAGCGTCCTAACCGATAGACGAACGGTGCATTAACTCTACAAATTTTTAATGAACATTAGTTGATTTCTCAACTGAAAGAATGTATTGTATCACAAACACAACTACTTGTCAACCAGTGTGTTGTAGGATAACAACATCACTTTTTTCTGTCATTTCTCAACAACAGAACATGTATTGTAACAGAACTGGAGAACCTGTCAACCAGTCTGTTGTTTTTTTACAACTTGGAGTAGGTGACAGGATTCGAACCTGCATAAAACGGGGTTGCAATCCGTTCCCTAGCCTTTCGGGTCACACCTACACATTCTTTTTTCGCCAGCTTTTGTTCTCACCACGGCGCATAGTCCATTCATAAGAAGTTCCATCTGGCAATTTTTTGTTTTTAATATCATCAACACCGAAAGCACCAACAATTTCTGTTGTTCCATCTGTGATGATAACAAATTGACCAAAATCCTTTGCATATGTTATCGCTTCTGCCAACGTTGGCCAAGAAGTCGTTATCATATCTTTATATTTTACTTTCCACATAATCATCTTTCATTGGTCCCTCGGATGAGAATCGAACTCATATCAGCCGCTAATCTGGCGCTACGGGGTATAAATCCGCTGTTTTACCATTAAACTACCGAGGACTGTTGGCGGGGAATAACAAATTGATTGCTGCTAATATCCTTTGGACGGGATACGATTTTAATTCCCCATAACTTGGCGGAGAGTAAGCGGATCGAACGCTTGCACCGATTTCTCAGTGGACATGGTTTAGCAAACCAGCACATTACCACTCTGTCAACTCTCCATAAATCTGGCAGTGAGAAAGGGATTCGAACCCTTGTGCCCTTGCGAACGCACTCCTTTCCAGGGAGGCCGATTAGACCAACTCTCGCATCTCACTATGTTTGGCGGAAGCGGTGAGATTCGAACTCACGGACCTGTTACAATCTCTAGTTTTCAAGACTAGCGCCATAGACCACTCGACCACGCTTCCATTTAACCATATAGAAACACACTACCGTGGCTTGTAAGGGTTTTCACCTTCTATTACGTTTTTACAACAACCCCGACTTCAGGTAACCGGAACCTCGTTTAGTGTAATGTGTTTTTATATGGCAGGGGTTATCAGATTCGAACTGATGATGACGATTTCAAAGACCGTTGCCTTAGGCCACTAGGCGAAACCCCAACATTTAACTCTACAAATTTTTAAAGAACAAGTGTGTATTGTATCAGAACCAGAAGTCCTGTCAACCACTATGTTGTTTCAAAACAACAAACAAAAAACCCTTAGAACTTTCGTTGCTAAGGGTCTTGTATTTGGTGATTTTTGTGTGAACTATTTTATAAGTCCCATCCTTCTATACAATACCCATCGCCTTCATCATTAATCTCAACTTTCGCTGAGCGATAGTCGGCCGACCACAAGCCTGTGCTTTGCGGTTGTAGGTTAAAGGAATGTATAGTTTTCATCATAGTTGTATTATATAGGCGTTTTGCTTCCTCGGCAAGCACTTTTTTAAAAATATTTTAATTATTTCCACTTAATTGGTTGTGAAACGATGGGTAAAGCTGGGTTCCTGAAACCCTGGAAGACTTCCCAAAGAGATTCCTCGACTGCAAACTTTGTTAACAAACCATCTTCTCGGCCATGGGCATCAATTTCCCATGGATGATCCCAATAGTCCACGACTTCCGAATTTACTCTTTTTCCACGCCAAACAGATAATTCATCGTTTGTTTCGTGGTAAATTAACTGTTTCACATGAACCATCTCATGTGCCAGTGTTTCCAGAATATCTCTTGCGCCGATACCAGGATGAACCTCAATCAAAAAGGTTCTTGGTTCGTTCTTGGTATTATAACCTTCCGCACCACAGGAACCATAGTTAATCATCTTACTATCGAATCTTATAATGGTGGTGCAGTTGTTTCGGATTCTAGAATTGGGTATCAGTTCCTTGGCGTAAAACAAGGCTGCCCTCTCCACATAAGGTTTGAAATCGCTATCCGGACAGTTTCGAATCTTAATCTTCATTGAACCCTCCAGATAGTATTTAGATTTGTTTTACTTCAACTCCTGCTTTGGAAAGGAATTCCAGACCGGCTTGGTCACGATAAGTATTACGGTAATATACAGAATTGATTCCAGACTGGTAGACCAGTTTGGCACAGTCAAGGCACGGTGCGTGAGTAACAAATAAAGTAGCACCCAACCCAGATTCAGTAGACCTAGCGAGTTTCGCAATAGCATTTGTTTCAGCATGTAATACCTCAGGTTTGGTTTTAAGAGTGGTCCAATTACCTTTATCTGTTTGTGTGTAACCCAATGATAACATGTCTACACCCAATACTTCTTCATTCACAACAAAAACAGTATCTTCACAGTTATTGTCCCAACCAGACGGCATTCCGTTGTAACCAATAGAGATTACACGGTCTTCCTTCACAATCACCGCACCAACATGTAGTCGGACTGCGGTAGAACACTCCGCAAAAGTCTCTGCGGTTTTCATAAATGCTTCAATGTGTTTTTGTTTCATGGTATTAGATTATGAAAATGTTCATAATTATATATAGGATTATAACATAAGGAGTTTCTCATGTCAAATTGCATATCTTGTGGAAATACACTAACAGGAAAACAATCAAAATATTGTTGCCTAAAATGTAAAAATATACAAACTAACATCAAAAACCAAAATTACGAAAGTCAAAAGGATAAAGGCCTAAAGAACAAACTGAAACTTTTAGATTTGAAAGGTAAGTATTGTCAAAAGTGTGGTTACAACAAAAACACCGCAGCATTATGTTTTCACCACACCAGAGACAAACTTTTTGGAATAGATATTCGTAGATGTTCCAATACAAGTTGGACCAAATTAGTGGAAGAAGCCGACAAATGTATTGTTCTTTGTCACAACTGCCACATGGAAGAACACTATCCAGAACATATGGTGCGCCCATCAGGACTTGAACCTGAAACCAATAAATTATGAGTTTACTGCTCTGACCAATTGAGCTATAGGCGCATGAATGCTTTGTAAATGTTATATTGTTTTGTGATGGCCATGTCAACGAGGGCCAGATTGTCGAACATTCGGTCATCATAGTATGCACGAATTGTTCCTTTGGTTGCCTGTACGGAGGCTTCTTTTTCTCCGTAACCTAAGGTCACAACAGTCATACCATTTTTCTTGGCAATATGTTGCATGACTTGGTTCTCGGAAAGACACTGAGTATATAAGGTGGTCGCACCTTTCATCATTGCCCATGTGGATGCACGGATGAACAACTCTTGTCCTAGTCCTTGGCCACGGTGGTCAGGAGAAACAGTGAAACCCATCTCAGCAACACCTTGTTCATTCAAGGCCACATGAACTGTACCAACAAATTGATTGTCTTTCTCAACAACAAACCACATGTTTGTATCACCAAACTCAGTCAATGATTTGGTCAAATAATCAATAATGTTTTCGTTGGATGCATTGTAACCAAATCGAAGGTAACGGTCGTGGTCGACAATATCAACCAAAAAGTGGTCAAACAACTTACCTTCATCCGATTCATACATGATTTTGCGTGGAATCATTTGACAATCTCCAAAGAATCCTTACGCATGAGTTTAGGTGTCTCACGAACAGCAATAGACTTAATAACATAAATGAAAGTCACACCATCAACCTCTTTGGTGTCCCAATCAGGCATAGTATAATAAATGTCACCATTGGCGATGACACGCATTTTACGGATTGGTGGAATTGATTTTTGTTTTTTCATAATAACTCCATTATACAATAAAAAAAGGGGACTGTCAAGCCCCCTTTTAATACTTAGTGGAAAGTATTAGTCCTTAGAGAGCAAAGGAATCTTTTTGATGGTATCTTGGATTTTGACCATGTTGGCCAAACCAATTTTTAACATACCATTTGCCAATTCAGCATTTTCGATTTCAACTTTGTCAGCCAAAGTGAATTCACGAGTGAAGTTGCGGTTAGCAATACCCTTGAAAATGAAATCTTCTGGATTGGAATCGTCCTCAGTTGCATTACCTTTAACAACAAGTTTGTTGCCTTCCAAGGTAACTTCAATATCTTGCTTGGCAAAACCAGCAACAGCCATTTCAATAACATATTTGTTATCGTTGACTTGTTTGATATTGTATGGAGGATAAGTTGCCGCCTTCTGAACTTGACGAGCTGTTTTTTCTAGTTGTTCAAAAACATCAGAAAAACCAACAGTGAAGGGGTCGTATTTACGGAATTGATTGAAAAAATCAGTCATAGTTTTCTCCTAATTTAGCGAGTTAATATCGTGACTGGGAAAAAGTGCCCAATCAGTGAAAGGTGCATTGCTGTAAAAAAAGATGAAATTTGTCAACTTCACAAATCTTATCTGAATTCTGTTTTTGAAGCTGCGATGGATATGCTTGGAATTGGGATAACCACAAGAGAAGCTGTTCGTCTTGGAATGCACATTATTCCACTTTATTCTATTTTGTTTGATTTGAAGATTGCTCAATCAAAAGTGGGAAATGTCTACACTATGGGTAGAGATGGAAGTTTAAAAATTAATCCAATTTATAAAGAAATTCGTGAGCAGATTAAGTGTATTGATGAAATGTGGGGTAAACATGTGTTATCGTGACTGGGAAACAGATCGGAAGAGCACACGTCTGAACTCCAGTCACTCTCGCGC
>OGVI01000046.1_pt1 | contig 10491 bp, 28 predicted proteins | sample 1575701 | NCBI WGS metagenome assembly OGVI01 (sample SAMN07581551, study PRJEB24739) | freshwater metagenome | place: Singapore | collected 2015-04 | reverse complement strand
TTTCCCAGTCACGATACCATCCGCTTGAGAAATACCCTGAAATAAACCAGCAAGGATCTTAGCATTATGAGTCCAGAATGCTACCTCAGAAAGGTGAGCAATAGTTGGTGTTGTACCTCTGCCCGCTTCCGGAGAACCGGCAGTATATAGCCTGTAACCCGAATCATTATGCTCAAACATAATTTCCTTAGCATTCGACTTCTTGAAAGCAGGCCTAAACTCCTCAGGCATATTCGCAATAGTATTTCTAGACATACTGAATAAAGCATCAGACGTAGCCGTGTCGTGCGCCATGACGACTGATTTGTTGTATGCATTGTAGTAACTCTTCCAGAATACTCTTGCTGTTGTAAATGTACTTAAGCCCATTTGTCGGGCTTTAAGAATAATAGCTCTTACCTTACCAGTTTCTTTAAGCTGCTTTTCAAGAGCATCATTCACGATCTTTTGCGCTTCATTAAACACAAAAGGTTGAAACCCTTTAGAACTGTCTTTAGGTAAAATTTTAATTTGTTCTTTAGCAAATAACTCAAAGTTATTTTTATACTCAGCATTTTTCTTTCGCTTATTTAGTTCGCGTAATGCTTCGAGCTTTTGTTTGTTTGTAATAGTCATATTTATTGTGTCCTTATTTGGAATAAGATTACAATAAAGTAATTTTATTCTACTATTAGGAACCGACTAACTTATATTACTTTTATAAAATGTATACTTGGGTATACAGTTATTTGTAGAAATATACTGGGGTATTTTATTGGCGAGAAGGTACTTGGGATATTTTATTTGGGTACCCCGGTTTTGTGGGTAGGTGTCTCTCTGTGAGAAAGAAAGAATCAGGTTGTTGTTTGGGTTCGCCCCTTGCTGGTTTCGGTCCCCCCGTTCCTGCTGGTGGGCGTGCTCGCTCTCGGTCGGCTGCGCTTGGCGCGGTGCTGCTGGCCTTCCTTCCTCGTCGCCGTTTGGAGTTTGCTGTGGCTTCTTTCTTCGTTCGTCTTGTTCTGTCCTTCTACGCTTTCCGTCCTTTCTTTGTCCGTTGCTCTTCGCCTTGGCTTGTTGCTCGTGGTGATCTCCGTGGTGTTTGGGTCTCGGGTCGTTTGTGCCTTTGGGGTGGTTCTGTTCCTGTCTCTGAGGTTTCTTTGCGGGAAGCTTGGTCTCTTGTTGTCCGTGGTTATTGAGATCTCTGCCTGGAGGGTACGCCCCTCTGGAGAGCGATCTTGCTCGTAACTGGAGTACATCATGTTGTTGACTGTTCTTGCTTTCGTAACTAGCGCTGCTGCTGCGTTAGCTTGTTTGTTTGCCGCTCTTTGCTTGGGTCTGTGGCCTATGGGCTTTGTAGCAATGTTCTTTGCTCTTGGCTGTGGCTACATTGCCCTTGAAGCATCTAACTAAGGAGAACTCTCATGTACTACGTCTACTCCAAACGCTCTGGTCGTTTGTTGCTTAAGACAACTAAGGTCGATGATCTCAAGCAGTATATGCCTGAGCTTGTTGATGTTCACTACGCACATTGAGCTGTGCTTGTAGGATGTTATCACTAGCATCCTATGAGGACAATTCCGTCCACAACGCCATTTTCAAGGAGAATACTATGGCACAAGTCAAGTCCGCATTCATGTCCGCTGGTTACGCTGTTAAGGGTGATACCACTACTGCAGCATACACACAAGAACCAGTCACTCTTATGGCTCTGTACATTGATGCAGATAATAAATTCATCTATGCAGTTGACAGCAAACAAGTCATCCGTAAGATGTCTATCACACGAGATGTTGAATACGCTCGTAAGCAATTCCGTGCAGCAAAGAAGCTTATCAATAAGCAAGTTCGCTTTGGTGTGACCAGTGGTTGGAACAGCAATGTCTGGTTCAACGAGGTTATCGCAGCATGAAAGTACGCACTCTGAAGAAACGTATTAAACTACGTCGTTCTTATTGGATACCAACAAGAATGTACCGTCTTAACCAATACCTTAACTGATCAATTCAAGGAGAAACAAATGATCAACCAACTCATCAAACACCTGCCCACAATCGATCCTGAGGATATCAAGGAGTTCTATGAAGAACGTGCTGGAGTACGACAATTCGATGGAGGATTCTCCAAGGAAGATGCCGAGAAGCAAGCCTTCTACGACACTATCGCGTTCTTTGGTCTTGAAAACCATATCAAACAGACCTCTAACATCTAAACCACAAAGGAAAACATCATGTCCAAATACATTCTTCTCACACCTCTCGTTCCTGACTTCTTTGGTCTTGAATCTCACTCTGAACTACTGGAGGCAGTCAATGAGTTTGGTTGTTCTCTTCTTCTGTCTCACTTTCCCAGTGGAGACTATTGTGCTTTTGCTGTCTCTAATACCAAAGACGCACTGACCAACATGACTGCAGCAGTAGAGCTTCCCGGTATTGTACTCGAATACAGTGCTGTGTATGACCAAGCAGAAATCCTCATCTAAAAAGAAGGGATTAAGGGTAGAGCCACCACCGAAGACAGGGTGGCCACCCGGACTACTCCAAGACGACCATACAGGGCTTAGTAAATGGTTATCCACAAGACCGTTTGCTAAGTTAATCTACCAAGAAATGATCAACAAAGGACAAATACCATGAATAACGTATACAAAGGTAACACACCAGAGCTGTATGTACTGTTTCTTAAAGGAGAACAGCTAGAATACCAACACCTTGGTAAAGGTGAATGGGTAAGCATTCCAAAATACAACGGAAAGATTAAAGACATCTACAGAGTTAGTGGTGATTATCACAACTTCAGGGTAAAACCTAAAGATGTTATCAAGAAAGCATACATGCATTACGATGTACTGGAGAAACTAGTTAAAGAAAGAAAATTTAATGGCGAACCATGCCCACAAGCAATGTGGAACGAACCAAGGGCTATGGAAGAACACCTAGAATTCACATTCACCAACGGAAAACTCACTAAAATTGAAATGAAAGGATCAACAAAATGAAACTAACTAAACACCGAGATGAATTTCTCTTGACTATGTCCTCTGAAGACCTGATTTTCCTAGTAAATAACCTAGGTAGCGATCCTCAGAGTATCATTGATCAAGAAAAGGTCACAGAAGTACTCAAAGAACTAACCAAATTCCAACAGTTTGCTATTAGTTACGAACAGTACATGCTCGAACAAGAAGCTATTGCTGAAGGATATACCTTAACTACAGCATAATCCACAGAAATCTACCCGAAATACAGTAGTTTTTACTACATATTGCGAGATGTGCAGGAAAATCTACGGTTTCGGGTGGGTTTTTGTGGGTGTACAGAAAGTTAAACAAAGAAAGGTAGAATTACCATGTCACTAACAGCAAACATTACCATCCAGACAAAAGAACCCAAATGCGTTATCTTCGGTTGGTGCGGTATCAAACCTAAAAATCCAGAAAGAATCCACTGCCCACCAATCGCCCTCTTATCAGTCTACGGAGCAATCTACTTCACAAAATACAACACAACTGAAACCTACGAAATGTCATTCTCCAGTCGAGAATACTTCGACGAAAATTTCACAATTACCAACACTTATGAAGCTGACCTCAACCTGAAACTGAAAGAAATCTAATCATGAAAGTATCCCGCCTTGAAACAAAACCTAAATTTGACCCAGTCACTCTCACCATCACATTTGAAACCGAAGAAGAGTTAGATCTATACAAAAAGCTAATGGGGTACGATAAAACAATACCTCAAATAATTATGGAAAAAGAAAATATAACAAGTGAACAACAAGCAAAACTTACATCCATAATGTGCTCTATTTACAACACAATCTAAAAGTAAACCATGAAATACATCATCGACATCATCGAGATTGACTCTCTTCCCGATAACTGTTTCTCCAAAGAATCCTGGCCCTCAGAAGGTATCTATCGAGTAAAGTCCGAGACATACTGTCTGTACCATGTGTCAGAGTCAAATGTTAACTACATTAGTTATCCTCAAAAGACATTCCTGTCAAACCCAGTTGAAGAAACCAAAGAGCCAACAGTGCCTGAACTACTGTTCCTCAAATCACTCGCTGCTATTAATGGAAAAATGTTATAAATCAACAGGTTACTTAGCCGGTACCTAATAGATATATCTTCCAGTCCGGTAGATTAATATAGAGAATATAATATAAGTATCTTTAATTAAAGTAACTTAGTTATATTCTCTTTTTAATTCCAATAACATAACTAAGGCACAAACAAATGACTTATACTCACGATACAGTAATCCGAGAATATCTTTCAGGTAAAGTTATCCAATATCTAACAAATGATAAATGGGTAGATCTTCCAGTATATAGTAGTAGAAATAGTATTCCTATGTTTACAAGTACTAATAAGTACCGAGTTAAACCTAATTTCAGGTATAGCTTCTTTCATTGTGGTAATAAGTTATTTATCGAGAAGGGAAGTTGGGAAGTCAAATCAATCATGCTATTTAACTTTCCAGAGTACAAACCATCTGGTGAGCATATCATGTTAAAAACATTGGAAGGGAAAGTAATTGAAACGAAACACTCTCCGACTGACCAACCAGCGTACAGCTATGAACAAATCCGCTAAAGAAATCTATGATAACCTTATCAAAAGAATTAAAGATAAGGTTAAGTCAGAGATATCTGTAGTATATGATCCAGAGACTGGTATTCAAAAAGCCTTTCTTCATGGTAAGCTGTTGTGGGTTAAGAAAGTTAGAACAGATTGGAAATAAAATGCTAGTCTACCGTTGTGAGTCTATAGACTGTTATGATCCTGAAGAAAGACTACATGAGCATCCATACACTAAGCGTAAGTCTTGGGGTAATCTACCATCTCCCGATAATGACGGTATTGGTACCTACGATCATGAAGTTTGTGGTTGTTCTAGCTTAAAACAATTCTCTAAATGGTGGCCTAAAGGTAAATGGGTTACCACAAGAAGACATAACAGTTACTTAATCTTTGATGTACCCAAAGAATATGTACGTAAAGGTAAACATCAAGTTGTGTTTGAAAGAGAGCATGCATCAATCATAGGTGCCTTAACTAAAGACCACAAGAGAGTATTCTTCAATGAATCATTCACTTACAGCGATTATAAAAGACAAAAGAGGGAACGTACTGGCAATTGGTAAAAACAGTTATACAAAAACTCACCCATACCAAGCTAAATGTGCTAAAGAAGTAGGTTTACCTGAAAAGATTTACCTACATGCCGAGATTGATGCAATCATCAAATGTAACGATCTAAGCAAAGCACATTCAATTCATATCTTTCGTCAAGGAAAATCCGGAAAATGGCTACTAGCAAAACCGTGCCCAGCGTGTCAAACAGCAATAAACAAGACTCCAATAAAGAAAGTGTATCATACCTAGTGTTTGGTACAAACAGTGATGGTACTTTAGATGGTGAATGCTTTATAGTAATTGACAAACCAATGCCGCTAGCAGAAATCGTAAATAAAGTACAGGGTGAATGGGATGGTTACGAACTAGAAAAACTACGTATCCTACCTATCAAAATGTCTCAAATCAAACAAATCAAACAAACACTGGAGCTTGTATGATGAACAAACTACTCGCAGCACTCTTAATCACCCTATCAACAACCCAAGTAAATGCAGGTATTGTAAGCGCTGTAATGACAGCTGACTGGGTTACAAAAGCAACCACAAAATATAAACTGGATATGTACGGTTATGATGCCCGAGCATATGAGTTTACTACAGATAACGGTATGCGGTGTGTAGCTGTATTCCCCGGAGGTACTGCTGTAGGCTGGCAACTTCAATGTCTTCCTGTTGAAAAGAAATAAACAATGAACGAAATCTACGATCTATACCTAGTAATGGACCAAGACTGTAATGTAGCTGTAGGTAGTACACCAGAAGAAGCTACTGAAGCATGGATTGATATATTCGGTGAAAAGAATATAGACGAGCTTGACATCTATCAAAAAACTAATATGAAAGTAAAAGTAGAAAAGAAAATCGTAATCACCGGAAAATACACAACCTAAATAAGCCGGTACCTAATAGAGAACATCCAAGTGGAAATAAAAAGACCACGTAATTGTGGTCTCTTTTATTACTTCAATCCTTCTTCTTTAAGAATCTTCTGAAGTTCCTCATCTGTTAGGTCTTCCACCTTACTGATATTAGTCTGTTCAAGACGAGCAAGCTTAGGCATCTCAAATTCAGCGATTTCTTTAGCATACCTTGCGGCATCCTCAAAGTTATCCTGATTAAGAGCATGCATCATTGACATCTTCAAGACATCAATAGCCTTAATATCAACTTGTGAAAGGACTTTCTTAACAGCATCAGCACTACATTGAAACTCTTCGGTTAACACTCTAATAGCCTCAGTGTTCTTCATACGAGACTCTGTAGACTTTTTCTGGTACTCCCGTGCCATTTCTGGTGAAGTAATCATCCTAAGATTCTTAATTGAATTAGGGTGCACCTTCACATATTTCTTTGTAATCATAATAAATCCTATATAGTTTATCTATTAGGTACCATCTCTTTAAACATCCAAAAGGAAAATCCAAAATGACTACCGCAAACAACAACGAAGTTCGTAACGTAATCCTCTCTAACGTTGACCTGTACTGGGCCAAACTCAACCCTGAAAAGCCTGTTGAACCTTTCGGTACACTCCAATGGGAACTTACCATTCAAGTTGATAAAAAGCGTGCTAAAGAACTAGAACAATACGGTAAAACCAAAGATGGTTTCGAAAAAGGTACTGTAGCACTAGGTCTCAAGAAGAAAGCTCTTAAGAAAGATGGTACACCAGCTGCTGCTGTTCGTGTAGTTGATGCCTCTAAACAGCCTCTTGACCCTAAAACCATCGGTAATGGTTCTAAAGGTAACGTAATCCTTATGCTCAAAGATTACGAAATCAAAGCCCCTAACGGTAAAGTAACCAAGTCTGGTACTACCGTAACACTCACCGCTGTCCAAGTAACTGATCTTGTTAAATACGTACCCAAGAACAGTAACTTTGTTGATTTCGATGAAGTTGAAGGTTCTTCTGAAGTCGCTGACGAAGAAATTCCCTTCTAAATAATAAATAGGCCACTCCTAACAAGAGTGGTCTTTTATTTTCATGCTGTACCTATTAGCATTCATCATAGTCGCTTGTGTAATTTATTACATAGGTGACTGCCTATGATTGGCCTACTAGCAATCATCATAGTCTACTACCTCTGGTATAAAGTGAGTTTCCATGAATAAACAAATCATCCTCAATGCACTCCGTCATCAACTACATATCTTCGAACAAAACCTGATGTATGACAAGTTAGAAGCTGCTTACTATTGGGATTGTTCTGATAAATCAAAGCCAGAACTAACAAAAGAAAATTACAATCGATACAAATTCTGGAAAAACCAAGTACGTGCTGATAAAAAGAAACTAAAAGCTGTACGTGAAACAATCCGTCAAGTAAAATGTTTGTAATCATCGGTACAATCTGGGGTATCGTAACATTAATTGGATTAATCTACGGTATCACCAGTCCAATCATCGAACGTAAACGTATTCAGAAAATGTACAAATGTTTCTAACTATCTGGACCATAATCGTCTGCATTGCTTCACTCGCAGTTATTCTACAACTGTTTAAAAAGCCTAAAATCCATGTCTGATCGTAAACTAGCAACCATCCGTGTAATCTCCCAACTAAAGCCTATCAACGGTGCTGACTTAATTGAAGTCGCTGTTATCGATGGTTGGGAAGTTGTTATCAAAAAGGGTGAATTCAATATCGGTGACCTATGTATCTACTTTGAAATTGACTCTTGGATTCCACATGAATTAGCGCCATTTCTTTCTAAGGGTAAAGAACCTCGTGAATACAAAGGTGTTAAAGGTGAAAGACTAAAAACGATCAAATTAAAAGGTCAAATTAGCCAAGGATTGGCATTGCCAATTGATCAATACACAGAAATGTGTGCGTCTGTAAATGACGATCTAACAAAAAACCTAAACATCCTAAAATGGGAACGTGAAATCCCTGCACAACTACGTGGTCAAATGGCCGGTAATTTCCCATCATACATTCCTAAAACTGACCAAGAACGTATTCAGAACTACATTAAAAACCTGCCACTATACAATAACCTATGGGAAGTAACTGAGAAACTAGATGGCTCTTCAATGACTGTCTTCCGTACAATCAATAATGATGGTAGTGCTAAATTTGGCGTGTGTAGTCGTAATTATGAACTAAAACTTGATGATCTTAATAACGCCTTTGTTAAAACAACATGGAAACTAGGTCTACATGAAAAACTCCATGCACATAACTTAAATGTCGCTCTTCAAGGTGAATTAATCGGTCCAGGTATTCAGAAAAACCCATATGCATTGACTGAAACTGACTTCTATATCTATGACATTTACAATATTGATCAGCAACGGTATTATCTCCCTGCAGAACGACAATCCTTATGTGCCGTACTTGGTCTCAAACACGTACCTACATTCGCTAATTATGAAACTGATTCAAAAACTACAGTCTCAGAATTACTTACCTTCGCAGAAGGGCAATCTGTCCTTAACAATAAATCTCAACGAGAAGGCTTAGTGTTTAAAAACGTAGTTAACAATGAATCTTTCAAAGTAATCTCTAATGCATGGCTTCTGAAAAATGATTAAACTAATCTGGATTACACTTATCTGTATTGCTTCTGTAGTAGTAACAATCCAACTATTTAAAAAGCCTAAAATCCATGTCTGATGTAAAAAAATTCTGGTCTGCACTTCAAAAGTTTAACTTCCCTAACTGGAGGCCTTGGAATGAGTTACATCCTATGGAACAAATGCAAGTAGTACAAAGCATTAATATGATTCTCGGAGTAACGCAATGACAACACACTACCTCGATGTACCGTACCTGGATACAGATGTTGGTGTTGAATTCGACTATTATAAAGGTTATGGTGGTAACCAATTTGAACCACCTGAAGCTGAAGAAGTTGAGATCATTAAAGTAACATTTAAAGGTGTTGATGTAACTGATATTATTGATAAAGAAACCTTAACAGATGCGCTAATCGACTACATCCACGAACTACAGGAACAAATGAGACATGACAAAGATTACTCAGACTATTGACTATTACGTATTCATTCGAGAAAGTTTTAATCGTAAGTATTATTGTGTAGCTGGTCGTGAAGTTGACCATAGCAATGCTATTTGTTTTCTAACCAATGAAGAGGCTGTTTCATATGCAGAAACTAAAAGTAAAACGCTCCATGAACCCAGAAGTTTTAGCTAAGGGTAAACAAGCGCTTGAACAGTGGCGTAAAGAAAAAGCTTATGCTGAAAAGAAAGGTGGTAAATTCCTTGAAGCATGGAAAGAAGAACAAGCTCTAAAGAAAGCTCAAAAGAAAACTACACCAATGATGGCTATCAAGAATTTCTGTAATGATTGTGTAGCCACTCGTACAGACATTACTAACTGTACAGCTCGTCAATGCGCTCTCTGGATTTATAGGCCATATCAAAATGATTGAACAACTTATTGTAGGTGCTACAGGTGTAGGATATCTTATTGTAGGTATTCTGCAAGGTCTTAAAGGTGAAACTGCTAATAGTATTGTCTGGACAGGATATGCTATTGGCCAAGTTGGTTTGTGGATGAATCTTAAATGAGAGAATTTACTAAAGATGAATCTGAATGGTTAGAATTTTTAGGTAACTTCGGACCAACAGTAAACGCACAAGATAAAATGCTTAAGGGTTATACTGAAGGGGGTAAAACTTACTTGAATGCTAGTGACTTAAAAGCTTTAGCTAATGTATTAATCTCTGTATCAGAATGGTTGCTTGAAAGAGCTGAAAATGAAACTATACGAACTACCCCGTAAAACATACTTCACTATCGAAGACGATCCTAACCAGCATGTATACTTCTTCGACCATATCGATGGTATGTACTCATACTGCTTATATGGTGATGAGGTAGTCCATATTGCTGCATGGACTGATGTACAAATTGTGCGCCCAGTAAAGACTTATGCAGGCAGTATTCCCAACTATGTGTCATCATCCATTTGAAAGATCAATTGCTTTTGTAATGCGCTTCTACAACATTTCAAGAAAAGAATGTATTGACTATTACTGGGATGAAGTAGAAGCTACCCAAAGACTTACTGAAAAAGGTGTTTTATGAACCAATACTACGTTGTATCATCCAATAAAAATTTCTGGGTATACGCATACTCAGAAACTGAAGCTTACTTAGGCTACACACCAGAATTTCTTGAAGTATTTCTTGATGAGGAATGGGTATGAAACAAAGGGTAATTACTGAATATAAAGCATTTGATTTTAATCAATCATTAAATAATGCTATCAGCATGGGATGGCATATCAAGTCAATCTGTTGTAACGATTTTAGTTGGACTGCTGTATTGGAAAAGCAAACATGATTGCTTATAAATTGTTTCGTAAACGAAGTGGTGGCCTTATCGTGACTGGGAAAC
>OGVI01000045.1_pt1 | contig 10710 bp, 20 predicted proteins | sample 1575701 | NCBI WGS metagenome assembly OGVI01 (sample SAMN07581551, study PRJEB24739) | freshwater metagenome | place: Singapore | collected 2015-04 | reverse complement strand
GTTTCCCAGTCACGATACTCACCTTCAAAATCTCCACCAAACATAACGCTTGGTAGCGAGCATCCTCGACTGCGTTATGGGCAACGCCTTCACGGTCAGGCAGCTTGACGTTAGAGAACTCATTCTTCATGGTCCGATAGCATCTGTCGTTCCAAAAATGCCAAGGGGGCTCGACGCCAATAGCTTTATAGGCCGAGGTAAGGATGACGTTATCAAATGCTGCACCGTTGCCCCACACCTTTCTACCATTCTTCGCTTGGACGTGCGTAGCCATCCAATACTTCAACGCAGTAAGGGCGTCTGGCAATGGCGTGCGTCTACCACTAAACAACTGTGAGCGCGCTTCTTCACTCTGTTGCATCCACCAAAGGATGGTCGAAGAGTTAGTAGTAAGCCCTGCTCTGATGGACGACTCAAGGTCTACCACATGGTAGAACTGATCGTCAAGGACTGTTAAAGTTTCCCTATCAAACGGTACGCATCCGATGGACACAATCGCTGCGGTAGGAGTGTTCCCCATAGCCTCTAGGTCTAACATGAACTCAATCATTTCTCCTCCACATTCCCCTTTAAGTACCACAACCCGCAACTGTCTTTCATACACACCCCCTTAGTCACCGCGCAAACAACGCGCTGTCTCCATGGGCAGGCCTCCTTGAACGTCTTGTCGAACTCGGCAACTGTCCATCCTTCGATGAACGCCTTGTGCCGACTACTGCCTGGGTAGTATGGGTTAGCGTGTGAAAGGGAATTACCGACTCCGAAAGCGTCGTAGCCTTCGGATCGTGCTTTATCTATGTCTTTTTTCTCAATCATAATACGCCTCCTTCCAAACTTTCTCCACCATTGCGCACACCTTCTCTCTTGCTATTGGTGTTAGTTTAGATACTTTCTCCCAAGAAATCTCTCCTTGAGTATCAGAGATATGGCACCAAACATCATCCCAAACGCACTCAAACGTCCACCCACAGAATAGATGGTTAGTAACGCTTCGGCAGTCTAGGCAAGTTCGGTACACTATAAATCTTCCATCCGTTTTCCCTGAGTAACAACTGTACTTCTCTCCTTTGGGTATCTTTTCCCTACACTCACAACAGGTCCAATTCTTCTTAGCTATAGGGTAGGTTTCTGATGGCCCTATGTCCCATCCTTCCCCATCGTAATCTGTTCCTATGCATGAGCACTCCATCACTCCTCCTCAATCACTCGTTTAAGCTCGCGTGCATCCTCCTCGCCAATCACCGAGCCAGTAAGTAGGTCGATAATATCTCCAGCTCCATACTCAGTAACATCTTCGATAATACGGAATGCTTTAGCTAATCGCTCTAGGTCTTTTTGGTTCATCACACCCTCCTCTCTCCTCTACGAGACGCACAGTTAGGGCTCGGGCACCAAGGACATAGCCCACTTGGGCGAGCAGGGAACTTCTCTAAACGCCAGGACTCCTCCATGCGATGTACTCGGGCAATAAACCCTTCCCAGATAGCAGGACATTCCGAGGCGTCAATCGGGTCGATTGGCACTACTTTCTTATGCTGCGTCCAGATATACGCCCCTTTGAACTGTTTGATGTGCGGGCGTATGATGTTCAACACTGCTGCGGTGAGGCGGAGCTGATCTTGGTCGTGCTTGATTGTACGTCCTGTCTTCCAATCCACCAAACTTGTGAGCGTCTTACTCATCTGCATAATCAGGTCGATCTTAGTCCGCAGCCACGCAGCACCGGAGAACCAGTTCGTTATCTTCAAGTCTCTGGTCAAGGCAATCTCAAGCTCGGCCTCAGTGTGACACCCGGATCGGATAATTTGTGTACAGTACGACTCGGCAGGAGCAAGCGCCTCTGGGTCATTGTGTGGCACTCCCTTGATAAACATCTCCGCAGCCTTGTGAACACGATCACCCCAAGCACCTTCAGGGCTTTGCACATACGGCGCGGTGCAGTAGAATGACGACTCTGCGTACTTCCTTGGGCAGTTTTCAAAATCATTCAGCCGACTGAAAGACCAGGAGAATGGCTTGCCTTTTGCGTTTAGGATTTTTGTCATTGTAACTTTTCCTTCTCCTCCAACTTCCTCAAAATCTTAACAGCAAGGTCCGGGTTGAGAATCACTTGCTGGCGCAGCGTTGCACAGGATAAGCACAACTCTCCCTCATTAAGAACGACAGAGCCACAAAGTTTGCATGTTGGTGTTTGGTCGGTCATTTCTCCTCCTCAAGCCATTTATCCATGTCTTTTAACTCGCCCCAGGATGGGCCTACTTTGCCATCAAATGGGAACTGAATAGGCAGATCAACTCCCCATGCTTTTTTGTACGGCAAATTTGATAATGCTTTTCTAAAAACAGGTGCAGCTTTGCGTGTTTGAGAGTGAGGGAAAATGAAGAACAGACCGTCATGAAGTTCGTAATAAAAGTACCCACCATACTTAGGGAGTAGGTTTCTAGCTATTGCAAGAGCTAGATACTTCTGGTCTCCACCAGTCCCTTGAATTGGGTAGTTAATTGCCGTACTTTCAAGTCCCCACTTCTCCTTCTTTCCTGCCCAGTTGCCGACAAGTTGTACTCTTCTCCCAGCGAATGTCTCTGCGTACCCTTTATTTCGACAGGCGACTATTTGAGAGTTCCAGTATCTAGGGACTCCGACATACGACGAAAGATAAATTCTCTGAGTGTTTGTGATGAATACTTCATCAACATCCATCTCATACTCAACTCTTGCTTTTACGGTGGCTGTCTTTGGTGAAACTCGGTACTGATAACTAAGATTGCAAAACTTCCCGCACTTCCTTTGCAGTGCTGCCGTCTCATCACCTTCATGGTTCAGACGAATAAGCTCTCGGTAATCAACCTCAGACACTTGAGCTCCCATGTATCCATGGGCGTCCTCTCCTGGAGCGCAAAGAGAAAGCATTGTCTCATCCTGAGATGCTACTGCCATCCATCTGAACTCCTGCCCTGCTGCATCAAGCTCTACTAAGTCGTATCCTTCAGGTGCTTTTATGAGACGGCGATACTCTTTTCCTCTCTTCCACTGATGCAACGCTACACCTACTGGCACCTCGATATTACGCTCGCACTCTACTGATCCTGATTTCTTTGTCGTTTTGACGTACACCTCAACAGCTTTATCACTGCTGCCATAGGTAATGCGACTTGTGTATGTAGAAAAAGGTTTAGCCTGCGGCCTAACGTAACCATCTCCATTATACTCAAGGCTGCTCAATGTGCCGATGGCGTACTTCTTTCGATTATTCTTAGCCTCCCTTAATTTTTTTAGAGTAGCTGCTCTTGCGTCTATCGCAGCAAGATCGAATAGAGCATATTTGTCCGTGCTAGGGTCTCCTGTCTTTTTAGAAAACCGAGTAGCGGGCAGTCCCCACTTGTCATAGATCAGAGTCTGTAATTGTTTAGGACTACCTAAATTAAGCCCTTCTGCTTCAGGGCTTTGAGAGATAAGATCATCGTACAGGACTCTTGCTTCTTCTTCAAGTTTTAACGATAGTGCCTCAGCTTCTTCCTTAGATGATCTTATCCCTAGCACTCTGGTCTTCGCCATCATTGGCAAACATCTTGCCTCAATGAACGCAGCCACCTGCTGTTCGGGTGAGAGACTATTCCAAAACTTCCTTGCAAAGAAGAGTGTCCAATGTGCGTCCATCTTGTTTCTGAGGATGAGCTTCTCAATAGAAGCCTCGTCCACAGCTTGGAAATCTGAGAACTCTTTGAACGCTGCCTCATTAGGCGCATACTCCTTCATGCACGCCTCTAGTGAGTACTTCTTCCGCTTCGTTGCTGGTACATCCTCTCCTTCAGGCTCAACGAAGTTATGCCTCCAGAATAGCATCCCATCTAACCAACTCAAGGATAAAGCCTCTTCCTCAAGACCGGCGGCTATGCACCAAGCAATATCAAAGACGACATTCCAACCTACTATGTATCCTTTCCTCTCTGCTACTACATCGAAGAACCTTTTAAGGTCTTGCTTATCAGGCCACAGCTTGCACACCGCTTGACCTTTGTTTGCAACTGAATACGCTTTGATCTTTGCTTGATCTTTGGTCAACCTGAACGGCTGAAGTGCGTACTCTTTCTTCTCGCCGTGCGTCTCAAGGTCGAACCCAAAACAAAGATCCCAATTAATAATCACCTCTCCCTCCGTTCCTGAATTGTCCGTGTTAAAAACGTATAATCCTTACTCAAGTGTTGCCATGTCTGTCTCTTGGCTATCCCAGCCACCTGACTGTACGTTGCTCCTGCTTTGTCCGCGATTGACTGATAAGTATCCGGTGTGGTCGATAGTAGGCGGCAGATGTGTATCGCCTTTGCCGTAGACATCCTGGCGTTGTGGTTATTCTCTCCTCGTTGGGTCATAAGTACATAGCCCTCAGCTCATCAGTTGCCTCTCCGACCACACCATAATCAGCATTGTTTTCTGCTTCTTCTCTCCATGCTTCATAGGCTTTTTCCTCGGCTTCCTGGAAACTATTAGCCTCAACTTCAGAATATTCGTCCCCGTATCCTGCGTTTATTTTAATTATGTAGCTCTTCTTCATTTTTATTTTCCTCCTCAACTTTTTTAGTAAACGGATTAGGCCAAGGAGTTGCCTCCTCGCCGAACGTGAACCTATACATGGCCATCAATCGCAGGCGGTGGATCTTTGGGACAAATACATGGTGCTTTGTTCTTCTCTCCTCCTCAGTTTTGTTCTTGCCTTCCCAGCTACTGACTGTCTCAACGCTGATGATGAACTTCTCAGCGAACTTTATTTTAGTCCACCCTAATGCAGCTCGTAGCTTACGGATCTCCTGATAAGTCATAATGACGCCAACCAAGCGATTAAATACATAAACAAAGGAGTGAGAAGGATACAAGTAACTACTGTGTCGGAGAGTTTCCATCCCTTACTTATTCGGATTAGCATTTGCCACCTCCACAAAGTTTACCCCTGCCACCAACGCCATGCGTTCCGCTAAGAACTTAATAGCGTACTCTTTGATCTCGGAGACGAAGAGGAGTTCTTTCTCATACACTCCACCAGCGATTCCAACCGCCCAATAAAGAACACCTTCGGCCTTCTCGGTTATTTGGTAAATCTCTCCGATCTTAGGGTCTATTGTCTCCCCTGCCACCCAACGACGAACCTCTGTTTTACTAGCTACTTTATCGCCTATGTTGAATTTTCTCATGTCACCACCCTCCTCCCTCTCGTAGTTTCCTCTCCGGGTTAGCTCCAACATGCACCGCTTTGTACTTGAACTTCGGCTCGTCGGAGCGGAACAGTTGATTGCCCAGGCCAGAGCATAACACTCTGATAGGACGCTTGGCGTTCTCACGGATGGCCTTTTGGTGTGCTCTGAGTTCTTTTCTGGTCATTGGTTTTCCTCTCCGTTAAGATTGTTATGTACATACACCATTGGGTCATCTTCTCCTGTCTCATCATCATGCCAATCAACCCATGAACCTTCTGGCGAGTCTGTATCGTCGTTCTCGTCGAACATAGAGAGCCCGCCCATGTTGCAATAATCAGGTTTTATTCTGTGCTCAAACTGAAATAGGTCGTACCTCGCGAGAACGTCCATTATCTTGATGCCCTCTTCTACGCTCTATACGCCAACAATGAACGCCTCCATTGGAACTTGAGGTACCCACCATACTCTTAATTTCATTCTTCCTCCTGTACTTGCGTGCACGCGCACGGGGTAACTTCTACATGAATCAAATCTTTCCAATCTTTTAACGTAACCTCTGCATCAAGCTCCTCTCCGCACTCTGTGCAGATCACTCTAACTTCGATTGTTTTGCTCGTGTTTTCTCCTCCTTTTAGTGGTTAGGCCTCTCTTAAACAAAATAATTTTTCGGTTCTCCTTCTGCCTTTGCTTAGAACATCTAAATTGCTCGAAACATCCTTTTCCCACAAACAGCTAAAATCTCTAGGCATATTATACTCTGATACAAAAACGATATGCCCTTTTCTTCTCATGTCTCTGCACCAATCATAAAACACCTCGTGTTCAAATTTATCTTTATACTGTGTGGTCCCCATATAAGGCGGGTCACAATAAATAATACTGCTATCTGGTATACATAGGTTACGATAATCAGTACAGCAGAAATCAACACCCACCAATAGCTTTTGTTGCACTAATAGGTTTTGTTGCGCTTCGTTCTCATAATCTCTGACTCCGGCTTTGTCCCTACAATAGCCCCCAAAGAACTTCGCCGCAAAAGAAAGATTGAAACCTACATACCCGACTAACCAGTCTGGGTATTTATCTTTGTTCCGCCGAATCTCCTTATAATCCTTCTCGCCTATATGTGGGGGTGTAAAAGGAACGCGCATCTGCATTTCTTTTAACAAAGCAACCAAATACCTATTGGAGTCGTTGCCTATCCTTGGGTTATCAACCTTATCTAACGAGTTACATCCACCACAAAACGGCTCTACATACCACTGTTCAGGTTTTCTATCCTTTAAAATGATAGGTAATATGTGCCTTGCAATGCGGTTTTTGCTCCCCATGTATTTCATAGCTTATCCTCCTTTTAGTGGTCCTCTCGCCTGGACTCGAACCAAGATCGTCCGGTTATGAGCCGGCGGCTCTAGCCTTTGAGCTACGAGAGGAAGTTGTTAAAAACAGGGAGGGCTCCGGGACCATCCCGGTGGCTGAGAAGAAGCGAGATAAACCCTTGCGCCTAGCCCTCCCTAAAATAGTTTTAAAAAGTGCCGGACTTTCTCCGGCGCGTTGCATGGTGTCCTCCTACTCTTCGGGTTAGATTCAATTAGCCTCTTGTACTGCTCAAAAATAAGTGTGGGGTCATCATCCCCTTGCACTGGCTTAACCCGCCCAGATTGCTCTGTAAGCGGGTTAGGTACTTCTCCCTTGATTCAGACCTTGTTTCTCTCTCCTTTCGGCTTTCCTCTGATTCTCGTCGTCATCGTCGGCACCTCGTGGCCATTATTACCGGTTTTCGCAGGCTAGGTTTTCCCTAGGCCGCCCTCTTTGTTCTCTTACCTTTCTTCTACCACCTACCAGTAACACACGCAACACTTTTTACTGTTCAACCTCCTTTTTCCTCCCTTTCATCAACGCCACGCCTTTAGCCTCCATCTGCCTCGCCCGCTCGCGTGTACAGCCAAACACCTTAGCCACCTCATCAAACGTGTAGCCCCATAAGAACCGCAGCTCAACCGTCCTTTGTATCTTCGGCTTATCGTCCAGGAGATGGAGGAGTAGTCGCACAAGCTCGCGCCGTTCGGCAGCGATCTCAGCAGGCTCGGTAAGGGTCTGCGTTGCGTAGTCGGAGAATAGGTAGTCCTCTGGGATGAGTTGATCAGGAGCGTCTTGCGGCGTGTCTGCAAGAGAGCAGAAATAACGAGGGAAAGCCTCCTCTGGTGCGATCTCCAGGATAAGACAGGCCTTCTCCACCCACGGCTTTATCTGACCTGTTTTTAGGAAAATAGGGGCCGTTGTGCCTGTGCTCAGTGTTGCGATGCGCTGCGGCAGCACCCCTACCATCTCCGAGAGTTGTTGGTACGTCAGCCCTTTTGCCATCCTTGCCTCTGATAGCTTAGACTTGTGCTCGTAGTTTGTCCAGGTTCTGGGTGTGGTCATTTGTCTTTCCTTCTTCTTTTGTTTGTTTTGTACTCCACTCCTTCCCTTCCGCCTGCCCTCCTTGAAGAGCAGGGAGAAACTAAGGGGGTGGTGTTATTCTGCTTCCTCGAAGAGGAAATCTACGCTTATTTCGCAGTCCTTTTTTTCTTTTCCTGTGTTGCTTTGTAGGTACTTTGGAGAATATCCATGGCTGCCATCTTTACTCATAAGAATGTTTCTAGCATCAAACTCCCACCCATTCTCCAATAACAAGCGGATGCACTCAGCCAACGGCTTCAGGACTTTTCGTTTTTTAGGGATTGGGGTGGCGTGTTGCCAAAATCTCTCTCCAACCACTCTATCAGGAAACCCGTCGTTTGCTCCCCTGTACCTGCATGTTCTTCCCACGAAGAAATCCCTAACCATTGCCTTTTCTTTGCTATCGCCGTCCCACACCTCACACTCAATTATAAGCCCTTGCTTCAACGCCTCAGCGATGACCGGGTGGCAGCCTGTGAAGTCGATGGGTTTTGTGTTGTATTTGCTCAGGTCCATTTTGTTATCCTCTTTGTAGGGTTTAATGTCCTTGTCTTTAATATACCATTGGTTTTTAGTACTGTTGGCCCTATAGTGCGGAGGGTTTCCGTCAGGGAACAACTCTGTAATAGTGACTATATCTCCAATCCTAAACCCATGCCAGCTATCATAACCGATAACCTCTACCTTATCGCCTACTTTGTATTTCATGGTCTTTTCCTCCTTTAACATTTTTCCCAAACTTTCTCCCAAAACTCATATCCCTGCCTAGTTAAGTTCCAATTAAAGCTATCAACTAAGCACGGAAGGCCATCAATATCCACCCACTCAAGTACTGGTATGTGGAAAAAAGCTAAACCTCTTCGCTTCATCCTCAGCTTAATCTCTCTGTTAAAGATCAACGCTGCTTTTCTGTCAATTCTCGCTAGTTGGTGTAGTAGTGTCGGCATTTTTATCTCCTGTCAAAGATACTCGGTTGCTCTTTATACAAACGAAACATTTCAGCACGTTCTTCTGCCGTAGGGGTAGGTAAGTCAATTTCTCCGATGTGCGTAACATCATACAGCCCATCCCAAAACCTAGGGTCAATAACCTTATCTCTCAACCAGGGAGTTATAGCTTCACATACTCCAGGCAGCATGTGCGTCATTAGCCCTTTATCGCCAATTATCTCTTCCAGGTCTTCGTAAATATGCTGTATTTCGGTATGCAGTCTTCTAGTAGTCAGGTTTCTTAGTCTTTGGATATCCATTTGTTTTCGTCTCCTCAAAAATACGTTGAAAGTGCAACAGCAGTGCCAAGGGCAAAGCCCGCCCAGATGAAAATAAGAGTGTAGAGTTGTTGAGTTATTTTATCACCTCCTCAAGTTGTTTAAGTTTGTTAGACACTGCGATAAGCGCCCAGGAGAGCCACAGAGGTATGCTCACCGTACCTGCCTCCCAGCGGCTCCAGGTGGAGACGCACTTGTGGCCTAAGATGTGCTTCATGTCCGTAATAGTCAGACCATAGCGTGTGCGGAATCGGACTAAATGGTCAGGCTTGAGTTGTTGTGGTAAAAGTAATGGGTTTTTCATGTGTTTTCGGCTCCTTTTACATTGTGAAGGGGCAGGAAGCTAACGGGTTGGGACTGTAAGGATCTTGTGTCTAGTGTGTTCATTTTGTTTCCTCCTTTCTAGGTCGTTAGTCTTAACTGCTTCCTATTGCCCACAGGGGGGGCTATGGGCAACGAGAAAAAGTTAAAAACCTATTTCAAATCATAGTCAAAAGGAAACTCTTCTAGGATAGTCGAAAGTAAAGACTTAGTTTTTTCTTCTAGCGGTTTTCTCCAACCAAAACAAAACCGTTTTGTGTGTGCGTAATAGATAACATTGTCCAAGTCAAAGTATTCATTGCCGATAAGATAGGTGTACGCTTCTGTCTCTATTTCGGCGGTTTTTATTAGGTTATCTGCTTTTTGTTTAGCTTCCGCTATTAATCCAGACGCTTTATCCTTCAGCTTTTTCATCTTCTTTTCCTGTTTATCCTTAACAAACTGCAAATAGGCATCATTGCTCAACTCTGTGTCAGGGTCACCCCACAAGTCGCCTATCTGACTGGCTAGTTTCTTAGCTGACTTTTCGAGAGTTGATTCACCAAAGGGTAACTGACAGTCTTTGAATACTTGCAAGTTTTCCTCTGTCGCAAGTCCGAACTCTTCCCATAACCAACAATTTTTATTTGAGAATGTCACCCGTAATTTGCCCTCGTGAATCCGGATATTGTGCGGCGTGTTGAGGCGTTTTCGTAAAATTTGGTCACAGCAATTTGCGATTTTCCAGCTTTCCCCTCTTTTGTTTTCGAAAGGACTTTCCACATTCCCAGGTTTCCAGTGGCCCACGAAATAACTTGCCCTTGATAGCTCCGCTATCTCTTTCGTTGATAGCGACTCTATTAACTCTTTTATTGGGTCAGTCATGGGTATGTTTAAGTCGCGCCCCTGGCGCAGATCACCGACCAGCAAAATGAGTTTCAAATGTACTTCTCTTGTCTTGGTTGTTAGCTGATTGAACGCCGGCAGTGCTTGGGTGAAAAAGGCTTTCTCGTAGTTGAAATTCATTTTGTTTCCTCCTTTTATCTGTTTTTAGTCCGTACTTCATTAAGTTTACTCCTCATAAAAAAGCAGTCCAGGAGCACCAGTCTGCCGTTGTGTGCTGTCACGTTGCGCGGTGACACCTCAAAGCGTATGTCTGGTCCGTAGTTGGTTAGGGCGTCAATGGCCGCCAAGAGAGCTGTTTTCTTTGTTGCGTACTTAGATGGCAGGGCTTTGATGAGTGATTGTAGGGAAGCGAGTTTTTTATAGTCATCTCTCGAAAGTGTTGGGTCTTCTCGGATACTTCGCAGCTCTTTATAAAAAGCCCATTCAGAGGCAGGAAGGGCTGTTTTAAGGCTTTTTACTTTCGGGTAGTATCTTTGCTCGTATAAAGACGAGTCGTCGTTTAAGACGGCATGCATTTGATTTTGGGGAATAGGCGAGAAGAAGGAAACCAGCCCATAGACATACATTCGTTTACCGGGTCAACGGAGATCGGAAGAGCGGCGTGTA
>OGVI01000044.1_pt1 | contig 10906 bp, 20 predicted proteins | sample 1575701 | NCBI WGS metagenome assembly OGVI01 (sample SAMN07581551, study PRJEB24739) | freshwater metagenome | place: Singapore | collected 2015-04 | reverse complement strand
CCCAGTCACGATATTTCCCAGAAAGGAACATCAGCAAAGTTTCTAGAAACACCCGCCGGTGCTGTTGTAGCACTGGTTACTCCATAGCATACAGCATTGACCTGTTCCGATGAAGAACGTACAACAACACTCTTTCCAGGAGCAACCATGATACTCATTCTTTCATAGGTAGTATTTGGTGCAACTGGTTGATCGTAGGCAATCCATTCTGCATTGCCCGGTGCTGTTGCGCTGGTACTAACAGCAATTCTAACATAAGCTGTTGTACCGCCTCTGTTGCAAAGATTAACAACAACTACGCTTGCTTTATCATAAGCATTAGTGTAGACTGATTGGTTAATATTTTTTAGTAATTCCCAGGTTCCTAAAACGCCATTCATATTAAATTACCCTTACATTCCTGATAGTTGTTTGATTCTAGCCAATTCAGCTAACTCTGGATTTTGTTCAGTTGTTTGCTGAGGTGCCATGCGTTCGACAAATTTACGAGCAACCTGCTCGGCGTGTTCGCCAAACTTCTTGCCTACCATTGTGCAAACACCTTCTGGACCTTTAGGGAATGTATTGGATTCTTTGTCGTAGAAAGAAGTAATAAATTCAGCAAGTTCCTTAACGTTAATTGACTGCTTTTCTTCTAGTTCTTTAGTTTCTTGATCAACGCTTTCACCATCGTAGTCACGTTGATATCTACTCTTTGATGTTGAGTATGGATCGTAGTTTGCATCTTTTTCGATTAGCTTTCTAATATAATCGTCATCAACGTGTGCTGTAATATCTTCGCCAGATTCTAGATCAATAACAGTATAATCATCGATTTCTAATTCAGCAAATTCTTCTGGGTCGCCACCATGATAACCCCAAGTGCTCGGTCTGTATGAGCCAGACTCGTGTGCGTCATAATTGATACCTACTGAAATTTCTTGTGGTTCAAAGTCTGGATCATCCTCGTCATCGGTGCCGTTTGGATTAAAGAAAGGATTGTCAATTTCTGTTACGATGTCAAATTGCTTAGGATCAACTCCTGCATGTTTGATCTGTGCTGCCTTTTGTGCTGCTGTATTTGCAGCGTATGACTTGTCATACTCTTTGGCTTTTTCTGTTTCTTTCCATGCTTTCCATTCTGGATTAACTTCTAATTTTCCAGTTTCTGGATTTTTAATATAAATTTCTGGTGCACCAAAGTCTTTGGCTGTTGGGCCCATTTGCCACTTATAACGTGGTTTCTTTTGACGCTCAGGAGCTTCTTCAATACCTTCTTGTTGTCCATAGTATTCTGCGTCTGCATCTGCTGCATCGTTAGCGTATTGTGCAGGATCTTCTTCCGATGGCTCTTCTACATAGTCGCCGAAGTCTAGTTGTTCAAGTACCTCAGGAGCATTTGCTTCTAACCAGCCCTTAACTAGACCTCGAACACAACTATCTGCATCTACTTGCGCCTCTGCTTTTATGCTTTGACAACTGACCATTGATTGTAATTGACATGGTGAACTTTGGATCATAGAACACAGAATATTTATCGTTTGATTTACCATATGTACCATTCAGTGCAAGCTTGAGCATAGCATTTTCAGCAGTGCCTTTTGCATAGGACTTACGCTGTTCATACATGTCTTTGTAAATTACACAAAAATCTCATTCGTGATGTTAATAACTACATTGCTGTCTATACTAACGGTAAGACAAAGCGCAAAGGTGCTTATCAATATGAAGGTCTAGGATGGCATCAAAATCAGTCTGCATTGGTCATTCCAATGGCTGCTGAAGCTGCTATGCTGCATGGTACTGATATCCGTCAATTCGTTGAAAATCATTTCAATGCCGGAAACATCTTTGATTTTATGCTACGTACAAAAGTACCTCGCAGTTCTTCACTTGTGTTAGAATACGAAGATGGTCGTGTTGTACCACAGCAAAATATCTGTCGCTACTATCCTTCTAAAAACGGTGGTAAACTCATTAAGTTGATGCCAGCACTGGAAGGTAAGGAAGATGACGGTGATCGTCGCTTAGGTATTGATACTGCTTGGAATGTCAAGACATGTAACAACATGAAAGACTTTGATGGTGATATCGATTTTGATTACTACGTGCAAGAAGCTGAGAAGCTTGTGATTGGAGGATAAAATGTTGTATAAATACAACGATAAATATAAAACTTTGCAGCAATGGGATGAACATGGTATACTACGTTCTAGCATGAGCATGCCAAAGAGTGATCTGAATTTAATTGCTCAACTTAACATCAAAGAAAATATTCTGAGAGAGGTTGACAAGAAAGAAGATTCTGAGGTATAATCTAGATATTGCGAGAGTAGCCCAATAGGTAGTAGGCAAATGACTTAAAATCATTAAAGTGTCGGTTCGAATCCGTCCTCTCGTACCAAGATAATGCGACTATAGTATAACGGAGAATGCAAGTGCCTTCTAAGCACTGAATGGTGGTTCGATTCCATCTAGTCGCACCAAAAAATTAAAGTAATCCCGCTGATGCCTGTTGCTCACATCCCTAGAGTTAGCGGCACACTTCCAGCGAGGCGGGTGAAAGCCCCGTCAAACGGCATTGCGCCATTGGAAAAACAGATGTGCTGATGGCGTGGTACACTGCGGAGTTCAAAGGCCAAGGGGTCGTCGCCCTGAGTAACAAGACAGTATGAAACCGGTTTAGGGACCGGCGACATGCTAAAGTGCATCAAAGTATGGTACACTTCAGTATGTTGAAAGGAAAGTCATGAAAGTTTTGATTGGTTCACGAGCATTGGCATATTGGAATCCTGAATTAAAAATCAAGGATACTACTGATTGGGATATCATCAGTGACGAACCAATCGAAGGTTCTGAATGGCATAATCCTAAATTTCTGAATAATGCTAAACTTGCATTTTATTATGGTTCACATCATAAAGTAAACTTCAATGGTCATGAACTAAACGTAATGAATTTGCGTGGTTTGTCAATTATCAAACGTAGTCATTTGTGGCGTAATCTGAGCTTTCAGAAACACATCACGCACTATCACAAATACATTCCTGAAAAATACAAATGTATCAACTTGTCTGTTGCAGATAAAGGATTTCTACAACAGCGAACTGAAATGACAATGAAAGAATTTCCACAAGGTCATCCTAGTTTGAAAAAGTCAGTTAATGATTTCTTCGATGACTATGTGACTAAGAAATACAATCATGATTATTTGCATGAACTTGTTGCATATCACGATAAACCGTTGTATACTCGACTCCAGCGTGATTCGACTATGGCATGGTGTGAAAAAGATTTGTGGGATAAACTATCAGTTGATGATAAAATCAAGTGCGTAGCTGAAGAAACACAAGTCATTGCTATCGAGCGTTTTCTTGTACCGCACGACTGGAACTATCCAGTACGACATGCGTACATCAAAGCACTAGATAAAGTATGTACTACACTATGTAGTGGTTGGTTTAGAGATTGGGCAATTGATTACTATCCTCAAGTATTCGATTTATGTGATACAATGAAGTTTGAAAACATCAGAAAGGAACTTGAAAATGGCACGAACTAAGGTTACACCTCAACTGACAGTGGAAGAGCAAATTATTAAAATTCAGAAAGAAGCACAAGAAAAAATCAAAGAGCTTCGTAATTCTCTAGTATGGAATGAACGATTCAAAACTGCATTTAATGAGTATTTGAAATATTCTTCAGGAGATATTGCTCGTTCTTTACAAGGTCACAAACCAGAATATGGTATTGAACGTGATATCAATGTTGCTCTTGGTGATGTAAATCTGAAAGTTTCATATGACTCTTCTACATTTGACAATGATTTGTACAATCAAGGTAAATTAGATAATCTAGTAGATTCATACGATCTTAGTGAATATCCTGTTTATACAGTATTTGCCGTATATGAAGGGACTGAATTAAAAGGTTATATCCGTATCGATTGCCACTATTCATCTTATAATGGTAATGAATATAGCAACTGGACTTTTGTTAAACCAACAGAAATTACCTGCAATGTATTTTCAGCATATAAACCCTGAAAGGATTGAACATGTCACTAAAAGAAAAAGTTAAAGAAATTCTAAATGACGCAGATTCAGAAATTATTCAAGAATTTTTTCATTCTGAACTCACTGAAAGTACTAAATGGGATTCTGAAGAAGTAACAGACTTTCGAAAAAAATTATCTGATGTAGGTATTAGATTTGAACATGTAGATAATTATGGTGGTGAAGAACAAGGTCGTGATTATTGGTCTATCTATGCATTCCATGATGAAGCACATGTTGTATATGTAAAATTTGAGGGTTGGTATGCTTCTTATCATGGTTCAGAATACGACGAATGGTATTTTGTTGAACCACGACAAGTACAGGTTACTCAGTTCGAACGAGCTTAATTTGTGATTTCTGAAAAGCGAAACATGCTAGGTCAAATTAAACGGTTTGACCAACAAGAGCATGATTTGTATGATAAACTAGGTAAGCAAGCAATCTTAAAGTATCTAGATGCAGTATTACCTAGTTCACTTCGGTCAATTGAAAATCCCAATAGATTTGGAATTGATTTACTTTCATTGAATGAAGATAATCAGGTTCGGTTTTGTTGGGAGATTGAGGTGCGTCATGGTAATTGGCAAAATGACACTGAATTTCCATTCAGAGAAATTAATTGCATAGAACGCAAAGATTATCAATGGCGAAAAGATTATGAATTCTTAAAGAAAATACCATACAAACTTACTAATGATTGTGTTGTGTACTATGTACAGTTAAACAAATTATGTACTCGTGCGGTATTTATTAAGGATTCTGTGATACTTGAACATGAACTCATTCCGTGGTACAATAGAAAATCTGACAATGAATATGTTCGTCAAGTTCCAATCAGTAAAACAAAACAAGTAAATCTTGGGTCAGTAGCTTAAAGGTGAAGCCCTCGACTCATAATCGAGATAGTGCTGGTTCAAGTCCAGCCTGACCCACCAAAACACTTGACAATGAATCTGAGATTTGTTATAATCTCATTTCGGTTGACTCTTACCGTTTTAAGAGTAGTCTTTTAAATAATTAGTCGAAAGGAAATTATTATGAATAAACTAACAGGTATGCTTCTATATGTTTGTCTTAACAAGCCTCAGAAAGCCTATGTAAAACTCGGAGAACCCGCTAAACCAGATGAATGGAAGGCTTCTATTGCTATTACAGATGAGGACGTTATTGACGCATATGAAGAGTTTGCTAAAGGCATCGATGCAAAAACTTCTATCAAGAAAGTAAAGACTGCTGAATTTGAAGGTATTTACAAAGTAGCACCTCCAGAAGATGCTGGTAAAAATATTTGGGTTGTTACACTGCGTAAATCAACAGAGCTAGGTAAAACTGGTAAACCTGTTCCTGATCTATACAAACCAAAAGTTTTTGAGAAAGTTGGTTCAACTCTTGTTGATGTAACAAATAGCAAACTACCTGCTAATGGTTCTTATGGTTCTATTAGTATTGATCGTTTTGATCGTAACAATGGTACTGCTTCACTCTATCTAAAGAACGTTCTAGTCACTAATATGATCGAATACGTTGTACAAGAAAGTGATTACAATCCCGGTGATGAATTCAGTGATGAAGGTGCTGCACCCGCTGTACCAGCTAAAGCTGAAAAGCCAGCTAAACCAGCAAAAGCTAAACCTGCTGCTGAACCTGCTGACGAAGAAGACATGCCATTTTAATTAAGGAGAAGGTATATGACAAAATTTACTGCTGACATTCTAAGTTCGCTATTGTTCATTGCCTTCTTGGGTCTACTAATTGTATTCGGACCCTTGGCTGTGATCTGGTCACTAAATACACTGTTTCCAGTTCTAGCAATTCCATATAACTTCTACACTTGGTTTGCAGTTGTTCTATTGAATCTAACTTGGATGAGTAAATCTGTAATCAAAAAGGATTGATATGCAAAAGAAAGAAGCCATTGCAAAACTTGTTAAGCTATATACTGAAGAAGAGTCTCTTAAAGAGGCTATTAAAGAAGTAAAAGATGAAGCTAAAGAGTCTGGTCTAGAACCTGCTATTTTGAGTGCTGTTGCAAAAGCAATCGTAACTAATAAAGTTGATGAACTCAAAAAGAAGAGTGACGAGATTATTGAAGCTATTAATGTAGCTCGTAGTTAATTTCATTAACCCGGAGGATAAAACCTTCGGGTTTTTCTTTAGGGGTATTCATGAAAGTTATTATTGCTGGTGGTAGGGAAATTACAGACTTCAGTGCTGTAAAAATTGCCTATGAGAAATCTGGTTTTAAAGCCACAGAGATTATTTCAGGTGCTGCACGAGGTGTAGATTATCTAGGTGAGCTTCTTGCAAAGAATTTAAATATTGTAGTTAAGCGATTTCCTGCTGATTGGAACACGCATGGTAGAAGTGCTGGTCCGATTCGTAATGCAGAAATGGCACAGTATGCAGATGCCTTAATTGCTGTATGGGATGGTGAAAGTAAAGGTACTGCAAATATGATCCTACAAGCTAGACAAAAAGGTTTAGATGTATTTATTTATCTAATTAAGGGTGTGAAAAATGAGTGATAGAACACTTATTGTAGATGGCGACTTAATAGCCTATAGATTTGCTGCTGCTGCCGAAGAAAGATCAATCGTTGCAACCATTAAAAAATCTGGAAATACGAAAGAATTTAAGAATCGCACAGAATTAAAAAAATTCGTAATCGATAAGGGTTTTGAATTTAATGCAGATGATTATGAAATTGAAGATGTACAAAAAGAAGTAGATGTTTCAATTGCCTTGGGTACTGTAAATAAATTTATGGATGGTATTCAAAAATTTACTTGGTGTGATGATGTTGAAGTTTATTTAGGTGGTGGAGAAACATTCAGACATAGATTAGCACTACCAAAACCATATAAGAGCAATCGTGCTGACATGATCAAACCAATTCATCTTGAAGCAACAAGAAATCATATGCGTAAAAAATATGGTGCTCAAATTGTTACTGATTATGAAGTTGATGATGTTGTTACAATTAGAGCATACGAATACCTAAATGCAGATAGAGAAGCGGTTTTATGTAGCGTAGATAAAGACAGCTATCAATGTCAAGGTGTTACATTATTTAACTGGTTGCATGATAAAGAAAATTGGAAACTTGAAATAATTCCAGATGTTGGTGAGTTATATAAAGATAAGCAAGCTGTAAAAGGTAATGGTTTAAAATTCCTAGCACTACAAGTTCTAGCTGGTGATACAGCAGATACTTATTGTGGTTACGATCTATCCGATGTGAAATATGGCCCAACAAAAGCCATGAAAGCCCTTCAGGACGCACGAACAGAGCAGGAGGTCATGCAGGTATTGTTCAGTGAATTTAAACGCCTATATCCTCAACCATTCACTTATACGGACTGTCATGGTGTTGAACAGGAGGGTACTTGGCAGAAGATGCTGCAAATGTACTGGCAATGTGCTTACATGAAACGAAGCTGGAAAGACCCTAGTGATATTTATGATTTTATGGATGAAAGAAAGATCATAGTATGATTAAATATTATAGAGTAGATAACACTGGTTGGTCTGGTGGAACAAGTTGGTTTGAAGGTGGTCGTTTTAGTACTTTTGATGAAGCAAAAGAATATTATAAAGAAATGAAATGGGGAGAAGGTTCTACATTCTGGAGAATTACAGAAGTAACTATTCAGTTTGTAGAACTCGATGATACTCGCATTGCACAAAAGCTAATTCAGGAAAGGTATCTATATTTATCATGAAAGAAGAATCTTTAATTTATAGATTACGTAAACGTGCAGAAATTCGAAGAAATATCCCAACTCGTAAATCTGTACAAGAGGGAAAACCTGATAGAATTGCTGAGTTACTTGATGAAGCTGCCAATGAAATTGAAGAATTGCAGGAGGCCATTTATAACTATGAGCTGACTGTAGCCAGATTAGAATATAGATTGGGTGGTTTCTGATGACATTAGACTTATATAATACAACAGATGTTAAACATGTACGTGAACAACTTACTAAAGAACAAAATAATAAATGCTTGGTTACTGGTCTTGATATCCCACCAAAGCAGCATGTATTGGATCATGCACATGATGATAAACAATTGGTTCGTGGTGTTCTTCATCGACAAGTTAATGCGTTTTTAGGTAAAGCTGAAAATGCCTATATGCGACTAATGCAATGGTGGTATCCTAATGATCTACCGACATTAATGCGAGAGTGTGCCGATTATTTAGAACGTGAAGAAGATACTCGCTTTCGTCACAATGGTTGGATAAAGAAAGTGAACACCGCTTTTAATAAACTCAAAGAATCTGATAAAGATAAAGTATTAGAACTTATGGGTTTAGAAAAAGGTAAGAACGGTGCTGAACGAAAGAAAATCTTCCAAAAAGCCATATTGACAAAGGAATACGGATATGATACAATTCGAACATTCATAGGAGAAATCAAAGATGAAAATTAAAATTGTAAAGTGCAGTAATTCTTTGCTTTGGTATGGTAAGCATATCGGTGAAGAATTTGAAGTAAATTTTGTTGATGATAAAGCATACTGGACAAGAGAGCGCGATGGTGTATTCAATGCTCTAAATTGGGTGTATAAAGAAGATGCTACAGTTGTAGAGGGCAATGTATGATAAAAGTTGAAAATAACATTGTAGTTGCTTTTGAAGATGGAACAACCGTTTCAATGACCAAAACCGAAGCTGAATCATTATATTCTGCATTAGGTGTAGCTTTAAATAAAGTCAATAACGTAAATAACCCATTCTATTTTGCACCGGGACAAAGAAGTTTCGATGAACTTAATCCAAATAGAATTACATGTTAAAAGGAATAGAATGAAACATTCACAAGAAACAATCGATAAAGTAATTGTATTAAAAGCTGAAGGTCTGTCTAGTCGTGCGATTGGTGCAATTTTAGGTATTGGTAAATCAACAGTAAACGATATCTACAATAGAACTACTAATGCAGAACTCATTGATTGGCAATGGGATGTAGAAGTTCCAACACCAGAATATAATCCGAAAGATGTAGCTTTCAAAAAGAAAGGTCCACGAATTCTATTCTTTGACCTAGAAAGCACACCGAGTATTGTTGCTACATTCGGTCGTTGGAAACAAAACATCGGTACTGAATCTGTTCTACGTGAAGGTGGTTTCTTGCTATCTGCATGCTGGAAATATCTAGGTGATGAAGAAGTCACTAAGATGGTTTTGACCTCTAGTGAAGCGCAAAAAGGTGATGATACACGAATTGTTTGTGGTCTATACGAAGCATTTGAAGAAGCCGATCTGGTTGTAGCTCACAATGCTGCTCGATTTGATGTACCGCTATTCAAGACTCGATTGATTTCACATGGTATGCCTCCACCAAAGACAGTCAAAGTTGTAGACACACTACAGATTGCGAAGACATTACGATTCAATAGCAACAAACTAGATTCTCTAGGTAACTACCTTGATGTTGGTCGTAAGATTGAAACAACAGGTATTTCACTATGGATTCGTTGTATGCAAGGTGATGAAGAAGCATTGCGTGAAATGGTCACTTATAATGAGCAAGACGTAACTCTTCTTGAACGTGTATATATGCGTCTACGTGCTTTCGATACTCGTCCTGCTAATGCTGGTCACTTCCACGACGATGAACATGCACATTGTCCTGTTTGTGGTTCAACAGAACTAGAACATACTGGAAATTCAGTGTATACTCCAGTCTCTGAGTTCTCAGAAGTTGTTTGTAACGATTGTGGTCATCGCAGTCGTACACGACAAGTTCTTAACTCAAAAGAAAAACGCAATAAACTATTGATCACAGCACGATAATTGTGCTATAATTCTCCCTACGCTAGTCGTAGGGATTTTTTGTTAAGTAAAGGAGAATTTATGCTAAGACCTTGGGCACAATGGTTCGTTGACCGAAATTTAAAAGTAGTTCTATATCTGATTTGGATTATTGCATTACCTGCATTTTTGCTTGCTTATTTAGGTGAAGCAGTAGATGATGCTGAATATGCATTGGATGGAATTAAAACTGCTAAGAAAGGTTAATTATGATTGTTGAATATGACATGCAAGATTTTCAATCAGATTGCTATATGTTTAATCGACTGGCTGGTAAGGATAAATTTGTATCACACAAAGACTTAACCGAGCAATTTAAACTTATTGTTGAAGAACTAAAAGAAACCTGCGATGGTTTAGCTACAAATAATCCAGAGGAAGTTCTTGACGGTACAATTGATGTAATGGTTACTGCAATTGGTTTGCTACAAAAACTAGAAAATCTGGGAACGAATGTAAATAAAGCATTGCTGAAAACTGCCGATAATAATCTAAGTAAGTTTCCAGAATCAGAAATGATTGCAATTGAAACGGCTGAAATGTATGAACGTCAAGGTATTGATGTAAAAGTTGAATACAAATCAGAATATGATGTTTATGTAATTAAAGATGCGAATGATAAAGTTCGTAAACCGAGTAACTTTGTAAGTAACGATCTTAAAGATTGCATTCCTGAAAATCTACAAACAGTTTTTCCAGATTGGAAACCTTTTCCTTATAAATTGGAGTTATTGGATGATTAATACAAGAATAACTATTGATGATAAAGAATATTATGCTGTTGATGAATATTTAGGTTGTGATGGTTGTGTATTGCACCCAAGGTATTCAAATAATGAAAATTCATGTCAGTCAGCATTAGATGCTTCAGGTGCATACTGTATTGATCATAATAAAATTTGGAAACCAATTGAAATGCAACATAAATCAATTACACAAGAAATTAAAGATTTTAAAATTAATCTAGATGAACAACTTCCCGGTACAAAATACGATCAAGATAAGCTTCAGTACACTTTGATTCCACCACATGCTATCGTGACTGGGAAAC
>OGVI01000043.1_pt1 | contig 10929 bp, 2 predicted proteins | sample 1575701 | NCBI WGS metagenome assembly OGVI01 (sample SAMN07581551, study PRJEB24739) | freshwater metagenome | place: Singapore | collected 2015-04 | reverse complement strand
GTTTCCCAGTCACGATAAACCGTAGATAACGAACACTAGCTTCAAGCGCTAAAGGACCAATATCCATCACCTCAATTTCAGCTCTCGCGCCCCTAGCTTGATCTGCCAATTCTGGAATGTTTAAACGTAAGGGGATAGGCTCTACACGAGCTTGCCCTTCTTTCAAATGTCTCACAATGCCACGCCAAGGCAAACCCTGCTGCCGTATATATTGCAAACACCAATATCGCTCCAATTGATTTTGATGTTCTCCATAAGCAGCATAGGTACCATCAAAATCTGCAGCAATCGCCATTAAATCCGCATCTTTAGGCTTAAACGGTGCCACCAATTTAGCCGTCACACCATGCGACGCCATAGCAATTAATTGCCACTGATTCACTAAGTCAACATAACGCCTTAATGGTGATGTGCACCAAGCATAATTCTCAACACCCAAACCTTCATGAGGACCTGGCATCGTTTGCATGCGTGTACGTTGTGGCCCCCAACCTTTTTGAGTGCGGTAAATACCAGGAACACTATGTGTCGCCAATTGATTACCCCAAGTGCTGTTACAGAAAATCATCCACTCAGCCACAATCGAATCGAGTACCGATCCACGTTGTCTAGCAAAGATCTCAACCACACCATCAACTACTTTAAAGTTAAAGTCCCGCGCGAGTGCATGAGGATCTGGTAGACCTAAAGACTCAGCCTTTAGGCCACTTGCCACTCGTTGCTCTTGTCGTTTAGCGTGTAATTGTTTGGCCGATTGCCACAAAACTTGTAGCTCTTGCTGATAAGGTATCTGCGCTGAATTATTTAAATCTTGCAAAGATTCTTCAGTCACCAAATCTTCTAAATTATCTAAACGTAAGTTAGAAGCCATGGGCACACGCTCAACTTTTGTAACTGGAGCATGCTCGCCATCCAAAACAGCACTACCATCCGCACTTAGGGTCACATACAAAGAAACAGCTGGGCGCAATGGTGTTTCTTGATTTAATTCATTAGGATTAGCGGCGTGCAGCGAAAAGACCTCAATGACCTCATCTGGCAACATGGTGATCTTGCCCCCAGGGTAATAAACCGTGGATAGTCGTTGACGACCAATCTCATCCAATGCACTACCACGCTGTATTGCCAATCCTGGTGCAGCAATATGCACACCCACTCGATAACAATCTTGATCATTAATTTTGATGGCGGTCACAGAGAATGCATCATCAATCTCTGTGGTGGTTGCATCATCTATTGAAAATGCCAGAACATTTGCCACCGGTAATTTTTCAAGCGCCTCTTCCCAAGAAGCTTGTTCATTGGGTTGTAATTGAACTTGGAAACCAACCCCTTTAGGAAAATGTTCTTTTAAGAATTTTCCTTCGTGATACGCCAACGCTGAAGTTAAAACACCGCACTTCAAAAATAACTCAGCAATACCCCCCTTTAAGCCCTGGGCTGCGTTGGCAACCGCTTTGTATGCCGTGGTGTTTTTGTCAGGAGAAAATAATAATGCGTTGATCTGCGGACGAATGTCTTCGGGGAGCGTTCCCGATTTAAGCTCTTCTTCCCAAGCTTGCTGTTTAGCCAACTCTGCTTTTTTACGCTCAACTGCTAAAAGTGCTGCTTTTAATTGATCTTCGGGTGCGCGCATAAATTGCCCACGACCCTTGCGCCGAAAATAAACAGGCGCACCCTGCAAAGCAATCGCGAGAATCGCTTGCTGCATCGGGCTGGCAGTTTCACCAAAATATTCCCTGGCTAACTCTGTGAATATGAATTCGCCATCACCTGCACACTCCCACAAGAAATCTAAATCAACTTCCTCAGATAGTTTTTTGGCTTCTAGTAAAAATTGTTCTGGATGTGCATACTCAAAACGCAACCACACGTCTTTAGATTTCAGCTTACTGCGTTTGCCGCCCAAACTTTCAGTCGTTTATTTAAAGCTAAAACTGACTCAAACTTTTGTTTGAGGAATTTTTTGGCTGATGACTTATGGCTGGAAGTTGTAAAGAAATTTCGTCGACTACATTACCCGATGTTTCATTCAACTGTCATAGATTCTGCATTCATGGATTTCTACAAGCGACCCTTCTCATTTGATTGGAAGAGCGAAAACTCTTTCATGAAAGTTTTAAGGGAACAACTTGTAGTTGACACCATAAAGTATAAGTTGTACTGGTTATATCTTGAGGAAACTCATGGTATACCCTTTGCAACTTATTCTTCTAACGACAAAATCTATGCACAAATTGGAGTGGAGGTTAATGTACCGCAGTTCGACGCCCTGGTATCCACTCTCAATAAACTGACTGAAACGTTCGCCGCGCTAGTAAGACCTGATGTTATTGATTTAATGAAGGCTCGTGTTACAGCTTTGATTACGACTATCTATAATCTTATACGATGGTCGTCGTCACAGCTGTCTACACAAGACTTTGTTGTTAATGTCATTGGTTCACTAGCAACACTTTTTCCAACACAGAAAATAGCTGACTGCTTCAGTTTCATCTTTCGAGGTGTGACTGCGCAGTCAGGAATCGAAATTTCGTCCGTTGCGGCTATTAAGGCTGTCTTTGTGTGTATTTTCTTAATTGTGACTTCACAATTACCGGGAAAACACACTTTAGACGGCTTTATTGGTCGTGTCAAGAACATTCCGCAAGCTCTAAAATCTCTAGGATCGTTTTATGAAATGGTTGATCCTGTCGCTAAAGAATGTATTCTGTTTGTTGAAGAGCATGTTTTGAAATTGGATGTATCTGCATCGAGAGCGAAAACTATCGATGAAATCACCAAATTTTCAGAACGTGTTGCTGATCTTACAGAGATGCATAAAAGACGGCAAATTAATAAAGACCCTGCTCTTGCAAAAGAAGCAGGTCGTCTTCATTATGACGCCGTTCGCCTGTTAGGGCGATGCATTAACATGAATTACGACAGGAAGTCTATTGAGTTTTTACGATCACTACTTCCGACCACTTACAAAATATCTGAATCCGCTTTGGCCTCTGGAGCAGATATGAACAAAATTAGACGAAAACCAATCGTTATTTGGTTGGCTGGGCAATCGCAAATAGGGAAAACTACGCTTATTATGAAACTTATCCAAGATATAGAGAAGCGTAGTTCTAACTATTTTCGTGAGCACGGCGAATTGCCTGACGATTGGGAAAAAGAGATTTTTACCTGTTGTCCCGAAAACGAATACATGGACGGCTATCATGGGCAGAATTGGGTGACTATGGATGAGTTCAATCAAATTAGAGATTCAGTTGCTAATCCTAGCGCTGAATACTTTATTTTGTTGAGAGCAATTTCACAGTTTCCTTATCTTTTGCACATGGCGGCTTTACATGAAAAACCGAATTCTTACATGTCATCACACGGCTTTATACTCACCTCGAATACGACTAATATCCAACCCGAATCGATTAAAACGAAAGAAGCCATAACCAATCGAATTTCCTGCCCTTACAGAATGGAAGTTCGAGAGGAATATAGGCTTTATTTCGACAATAACCGAAAGTATAAGCTCGACGTCGGCAAAGTGTTGAGAGAGTTCGGTGGTTATACCACTGACTGTTATTACTTTGTTGAATTCGATCCTTTTACTGAGCAAGATTTACCCGGCTTTTACACATACGAACAGGTTTTGTGGAGAATGATTGATGTGTATGACAGAGAAACGACTAATTTCTCTGAATACTCATCTTTCCTCGACGCAAACCGAAAACAACCGCTACCACCTCGAGATAATGACAATGTTTACACACCTCCACCTAGTTCTCTTGATACCTCTTCTGATGAAGATAAACCCAAGAGAAAGAAGAGAATGGCTCCACCTCCTCCACAACCATTCAGTGCGCCTTGTACTTCTTCGTCAAGCGAAGATGTTCCAAGGCAAACCGACTGGCTCGAAGAATGGAAGAAACCGTACACGCCGCATGGAAAAGCTCACTCTTCTTTTCCTAAATCACCTGGCATGAGGCTCCTCCCAAAATATTTGAGAGTTGTTAAAGGCCAGAGTGGTGATGAAGAAGATTGGAGTGATGCTTCTAGTGAAGATTTCGACACTCGCGATTACGTTCCTATGCCTATCTGGGCATTCCCTTACCACCTCTTACACGCCACACTCTGCGCACCATTTGTTGCAGTTGAGGAAAGTTGTCAGAGGAGTGAGAGAGTTGCTCGATGGGTTCCGAACTTTGTACGACGATTCACGAGTCAAATCACCGATGAGTTTTATCTGAGCATGCCTGGATACACTAAGGTCTATAACCATAGTGCCATTCAGACTGAATCTTTAGATAAAACTGTACTAGCACTCGCACAAAGTTCTTTGTTCTTGTCTAACGAGGAATGTGAACGTGTTGCAAGACACGTGACTTCCTTTAAGACTTGGGCAAAGAATAGATTGCAAGTAATGAAGGAGACAGCCTCATTTTACTTGCCCGGTTTTATGATTGCTGTTGTGTCAGCAACCGTAACAATCGGGTTTGGAATTTGGGGTTATCTGAAGGTGAAAAAACAACTGAATCCTCGTAAAGACCCGAACTTTCGACCATTACTGGAACAAGCTGAAACTTGTTATCTCGGCGGCTGTAACTGTGAAGATTGTCGTAACGCTGACGAAGAAGAGTATCTTCCGAAATATTTATTTTGGAATGTACCCTGTAAGTGTTACGTCGATTTTTGCGAGAAACAGTCTCTGAATGACAAACAGAGGTTTATCATGGTTTCCTGTCAAAATACTCCACCCACGCACGCTTATCATCCTGAACTTCGAGCACAATTGGCCGATTTTGCAAATCAATGCATTTGCAAAAGTTGTCCTATGTGTAATGGAGAGGAATGTTTGTGTAAGGGTTTAGCCCGCGCTCGCGGAGTGATGATTGGAGAAGACGACCTTGTAGACCGAGTGGGCGCCTATGCAGTAATGCAGAAGCGTCTTCTGGAGTACAACGAACGTCAGACTCAGTCATCAGGCCCGAGCTCGAGAGTGAGCCCGAAGACGATCATTCGAACACAGACATCTGGACCTGCTACGAAACCCGAAACGAAAATGGTTATCCGAACGCAAACATCTGGACCGAGTACGAAAACAAACCCGAAACCTGTTATCCGAACGCAAGGAATATCAGGCCCGACAAACAAACCTGGACAACAAACTGTCGTACGAACTCAGGTTGAAGGAGTTGAGCATAGTCATAGCTGCAAGTCGTGCGGTCGTGATTACACTCACATTCATCGTTTAGGCGATAATGGAGTAAATCATAGACAGTACGATTACCAGTGTCCTTATGAAGACTGCAAAGATTTTCATAAGGGCCATCACAATGCTCAGAAACTTCAATTTGAAGCAATTTCGTGTAAACATGGAAACGAATGTTTTTGCCCTGATGCCCTTAATTCTGCTGTTGAAGAATTAATGAAAGAGGATCAGTTCAAGGATGTTCGTCGAGATCAGTTACCCGAATTTGTTCGCTACGACGAAGCTTCGCAAACGACACGCAATTGTTGGGATGAATTTGAAGGATTGACCTATGTACAGGCGAAGAGACGAGTGGCCGAGTTGAAAGCGAAACTTGGATTACAGTCTTGTCGATCTAACGATCAGCAAGCTTATGATATAATTCAAAATCGACTTTGGCCAAATCTACTTCGATTGTATGTAGTCAAGCCTGATGAGAACCCCGACACCATATTCCGACAACTAGGTCATATGCTAGCGTTGGGTGGTAATTTGTTTCTAACAAACTATCACTTTATGATGGTATTGAACCTTTATCCCGATTATGATGTGGTGATAAGACAAGGAATCATAGTGTGGAAACGCATGAAAGCTTCCGAGTTTGTTCGCCAATATTACCGACTTAATGGAAAAGACGCCGTCGTGTTGAAGTTGGATTATAAGGGAAATGCGTTTGCGAAGTTGACGCAACATTTCTTGTCGAAGAAACGCTCGTTTTCTCACGAGACGCAAACTCTATCTGTCACTCGTTATTCTATGAATAAGAGCTGTCAGATGTATCCCAATCCAGCTACAACTAACGGTGCCCGGCTAATGACTTCTCTAATCTCGATTAATGTAGGAGACTCGCGAATTAAGGAACAATTGGTTCAACCTATTTCCTGGGAGTATGAGGTTCATACTCTTCCTGGAGATTGTGGTTCACCTCTTGTTCTTCTGAATTCGCGTGTCCCCGAGAAAATTGTTGGTATACACAACGCCTACAGTGAGAGTGCTGGTGTCGCTTTCGGCGTGCCAGTTTATCAAGAAGACGTTGTGCAAGCAGTGGAGCATTTCGGACTAGATTGCCAATACGGATGGAAAGATCTATTGCCAGTAGAGGACACATCCTTTTTGCAGTTCAGTGACGGAGACAACTTTCGAGTTGTTTCTGTCATCCGAGGTTCGTTGCCGCAGCCAACAAAATCTAAGTTACGACACTCTCCTATATTCGAGCGTCTCACTCCGACCAAGACAAAACCCGGTTATCTCCGTCCTTTTCTAAATGAAAAAGAAGAGGAGATTAACCCAACTTTATTGTCTAGGAAGAAGTGGGGTTATCACCTTCCAACTTTAGACCAAACTAAAGTGGAGATGTGTGATAATTATCTGAGCCAGCTCCTTTGTAAAGAAACTCGCAAAGATTGCCTCGAATATAGGATTCCGATGACCACCGAACAAGCGATTATTGGTATTGCGGGGATAGAAGGAATGCCTTCGATGAACAAACAAAGTTCTCCTGGGTACCCTTTTATCTTCACAAAACCTCCGGGAAAAGGCAAAACTGGTTATTTTGGCCAATACGAGTGGCGTTTAGACACTCCTGAGGCCAAAGTAATCATTGGTGCTATCTCGGACATGGAACGGGAGATATTGGAAGGTAATCGTCCATTCGTGGTCAGCATAGACACTCTGAAGGATGCTCGCATCCCCATTACGAAAGCTGATCAAGGAAAGACGAGAATATTTTCTGCAGAGCCAGTTGACTACTGTGCCCTCCACAGAAAGTATTTTCTTCCTTTTATCGCTCATACCATGATTAATCGTCTCGACAACAGTTGCGCTCCTGGTATTAACGCCGCTAGCCCTGAGTTTGATCGGCTTGCGAAACTTTTGCGATCTAAGGGTCCTAAAGTTGTAGCTGCTGATTATGCTCAATTCGATGGGCGTATACCGACCGAGGCTATTCGGTCTTTCTATCGAGCAGCTGTCGATTGGTATATGCAGAACTGGGATTTGATTGTCGAACATAAACGAAACATCGTAAGTGGGCGAGAGTTAAACCGAGAGGAATTCGCTTTATTCATTAGTAGGATAGCTTTTGAATGTATCAACCACGTTCATGTCTGCGAGAAACAGAATGAACTGGGAGATAGATTTTTAGTATTCTATTTGGTGATGAACGGACAACCCTCGGGAAATCCTGGAACTGCGGCGTCTAACACCGGAGCTGGAATTTGGATTATAGCTTATTGTTATCTCACAGAGGTCACACCTAAAACAAATAAATATCTAGATTCTTTTGATGAAGATATTTATGTGTGTACTTATGGAGATGACATGGTTATGAATATTTCTGATTCGATTGCCGAAATCTTCAATCAGAATATTCTGACTACAGCTATGATGTCAAATTTTATGCTTGAGTGTACAGATGAACAGAAGACTGGCGACACACCTCCTCCATATAGAAGTCTTTCCGAAATCTCTTTTTTGAAGAGATCTTTTGTCTGGAATGATGATATATCGATGTATGTCGGTGTTCTTCCTGTAGATCTATTGTACGATATTACGAATTGGTATCGCTCGGGAGTTCAAGATCCTTTTGTGATCACTGTGGATAATTTGAAATCTGTAGCGTCAGAAATGGCGTTGCATGGTCGAAAAGTTTTCAACAGTGAGATCCCAAGGATTCGAGAAGTTTACCGGGAGATAGCAATTCGATCAGGGAAGTTCATAGTGTTTGACACTTATGAAGCTTACCTGATGAAATATCGCAATGGTGAGTTTGACACTCAAGTTATAGTTTAGTACGCTTAGTTACTACTTAGCGCCTTGGAGCAGTGCTGTCGAAGAAGCTCCCGTTGTGTTGTATCAACGCTAAAACACAATCTGAGAAAACAGTAAACCGTGCGTAAACTATAAGACACGTAAACATCTTACGAGTAGTTGATGCGCTTTAAGCATTCGTCCTAAGCAAGACGTTAAACTGTCAGTTAGATGTGGCGCAAGAAGCTTATACGTTAGCCGCTTGCAAAGCAGTCACTAGCCAATGCATAGGTGTGATCGGAATGTTCGTGCGAGTATGTGTGTGTTTTAACACGTTCGTTTACGCTATCTATGTGAAGACCGTAGCTATTTAGCTTTACTGCTCAGGACCGGTCGTCAGCAGCCCTGACATTGTCCAGAACACACACTAGGAGGTTTTCTCTAGGTCGAGTTTTCCCTCCGAAATATTTGGTGACCTGCAAATTTAAATACAAACAACACCTCTAAAATTCATCAACAAATTTTACAATACACTAATGAAGGAGAAATCCAAGATACACGTGTTTTTCGCTTGAAATCTGACTTACCCCAATCCTTTTTGAGGTCAGCCGATGACGGGCGAGAACACACTATTAAAGATTTTCTTTCTCGGCCTCTTCCACTCCAAAATTTTGAATGGACCGTTTCCGATGCAAAGTATTCAATCCTCCAACAGTATGTTTTTCCTGATGTTTTTCTTAACCAAAGTCTTTATGTAGAGAAGTTGAGTGGATTCTTAGGATTTAGAGCAGACATTAAAGTTCGATTACAAGTTAATTCTCAGCCTTTCCAAGCAGGAAGGTTGATGATGGCTTATATTCCATATGATAAATATCTAAATAGTTATGCGTCGTATTATCTATCTGGCACTGCTGTTTCGACAGTTAGTATCAGTGGATGTCCTCGAGTAGATTTAGATGTTTCTCAGTCAACTGAGATGGATATGTCAATTCCATATTGCTCTCCTAATAGTCACTTCAATTTAGCTACAGGTGAAGGGTATTATGGTCGATTGGTCATTCTAGTCTATTCTCCACTTGTGGATGTAGCCTCGAATGGTCATATCGATTGTACTATCTGGATGAATTTGGAAAATATAGATCTCGCTTACCCTACAGGCACAGCGATGGTCACTTCCTCTATTGATGCACAGGTAGGCGATGAAGAAATCAAAATTGATTCTCATCGTTCTATTGCGCAAGATATAGGGAAAGTAGCAAAATTTCTGAATGATATTCCCAGCATTCCTGTTCTCTCATCGATGGTTCAACCTGTCGCTTGGGCTGCAGATAATGCTGCTTCGCTTTTAAAGTTCTTTGGTTATTCTAAATTGCAATCAACCAATGTGCCAGAATGGGTCAAACAAACTCCTACACGTTTTATACCTAACTATAACGGTGTCGATATGTCGCATTCATTGTCTCTTGAGGCAATGCAATCGGTAGAATTGATGCCGGCTATGGTTGGCAATGACGTGGATGAGATGGCTATTCAGCACATTGTGTCTAACCCCAACTATTATCAATCATTCTCCTGGGACACAACTATGTCGGCGGGCACTCAATTGTATAGCAATAGTGTAACTCCGGCGTCATATTTTGTGGCTGGTTCAGGCGCGACTTTACAACCAACTCAATTGTTGTATGTCGCGGCTACTTTTGCCTATTGGAGGGGATCGATTGATTACACATTCAAATTCGTCAAAACAAAATTTCACTCCGGACGAGTTCGAATATTTTTCCAACCTGGTGCAGCTGTTTTTACACCTGCTAAGAGTAATTTTAACTACTCACAGGTCGTCGATCTGAAGACTGACACGGATGTTGTATTCAGAGTTCCATACGTCGCTACGCGACCTTGGTCTTCTGTTTACAATTCCACGAGTGCAGACTTTGTGTACTCTGCAACGGGCATGATTTACGTTCAAGTTCTTAACGAACTTGTCGCTACGTCAACCGTTTCGGGTACCATTGATGTACTGGTGGAAGTGTCTGCAGGACCAGATTTTGAGTTAGCCTCTCCAGGTAGCTCATATCTACATCCTCTTGCAGCTCCTTCTCAATCTTCTTCAGCTTTCGCACGCCTTCGTGGTAAAATCACGGCCCAAGTTGGACAAGCACCCCCACAAGAAATAGAACAATCTTCTATCAATAAAGATCAACTCGGAAGCGATCCTTTAATTCCAAATTGGGAAAATAATTTATTCACTATAGGTGAAAAAGTTACCTCAGTTCGACAGTTAATCAAACGACAGCAGCGTGTTGCTTCTATAGCAGATGGTTCTAATCTAACAATTAATCCTTGGCGTTTCGTGTTTGGGTCATCATCAAGCACGGATTCGTCGATGGGTTACATTGATTATTTTGCGCATCTATACGCTTTCTATCGTGGTGGAGTGAATATCAAGTTAATCCCAAGTGTAAGTGGTATTGCGACAATATATTTTAACCAAAATATATCTAGCGATTACCCACTTCAGTCATCGCTGACAGGCACATCAACTTTTCCTTTAACTACAGGTATGATAAAACAACCTATACTCACCACATTAGAAGGAGTTATAGACTTATCTATACCGTATTATTCGAAATTTCATATGTGCCCGGTCACTGATCGAAGTGTGTCATTTAACAACTTACAGTTGGGTTTACAACCTGCTGGAATGATCCTCGTTCAAGGTCTTTCTGGCAGTGTTGATCTGTATCGAGGCGCAACGGACGCGTTTCAATTCGGATTCTTGATAGGTGCCCCCCCTTGCATCGGCGAGTAACTTCTCATGCAAGTGATTAACATTGAACCGGTACTTTAAACACCTACCGAACTTGCTTTCGACCCTTCTGATATGCTATCGTGACTGGGAAACAGATCGGAAGAGCACACGTCTGAACTCCAGTCACTCTCGC
>OGVI01000042.1_pt1 | contig 11031 bp, 15 predicted proteins | sample 1575701 | NCBI WGS metagenome assembly OGVI01 (sample SAMN07581551, study PRJEB24739) | freshwater metagenome | place: Singapore | collected 2015-04 | reverse complement strand
TGTATAAGTAATCGATACTATTACGAAAAAAAAATTCCGCTCGCTTCAAGCTTGATACTCAGAGCGATTCCTATCTGTATAATCAATCACTTAGAAAAAGTGTACGCTAAACACTACTAATCGAGTAAAAACAGTAACTTAGCAAAACGCCATTTGACAACTTTTGTCACTTTTCGAGCAAAAGTGACAAAGCCTGTCACTCTGAAAACTTCGATAGTTATAACACACACTTAGCTCTACCTCAAACGTGCCTCATCGATACACTTTGTGACGTGAATTGTCGCACAAGTCTACTATGTTGATTTTATTGAGATACTGTCTTAAGATATTGATTTTATTGAGATACTGTCGCACGAACTCAATGGAATGTGTTGCAAATGTAATTAAATCAAGTACTTAGCTTCTGTTAAACACTCTAAACGGTACTCCAAGTTTCATTTTGAAACGAAAAGCGTTGCACAAGAAAAGCAAGTTAACCAACCTGTCGCAATGTGTATCAAATCAGTGAGAATGTGCTGAAAAAATAGATGAAGTGTAGAGTACTTAGCTCAATGCCTCATTAATGCCCTGGAATCGATTTAAAGGAGCAGGTGCTTGTCTCGTATCGACTATGTGAAAACCGCTCGAAAAACGCTCAAAACAGCTCAAAGCACACTGTATGTCAACTTTTCGACTACATGCTTAAACACTTTTTAACACTTTTAACATGTGCAAAAGTGTTTAAACACTCGCTGTCAATCCTTTGACAGACTTGTGTTGCAAAAACCACACACTATTTAAACAGTGTATACAAAAAGTAGACACTCATACCCACGCCTGTCTGCTCTGCTCTGCTCTGCTACTGAGAGAGAGCATACGGGAGACAAGTGTGGGTATGTATGTATTGAGAGAGTATGAGTGTAAGGGGGAAGGCGTAGTGGGTGATGAAGTGCTAATGTGAGTGTACGTGTGGGGGCTAATGTAGGAGGTAATGTGAGTGTGTATGAGTGTATGAGAGAGTATGAGTGTATGTGAGGGGTAAATGTCGCGGGTAAATGTCGCGGAGTGACTGCACTACTACATACACATAGACTACCTGCGTGTTCCCCAGCATATATCTGTACTCTTATGTACCTGTATAGGCACACCTGTATAAGTATGGGTAGATAAGCACCGTACATATGTACTTCAGTACTAGAGTACAGTACCACTTAGCCTACACATAGCAGACAGAGCAGAGCAAGCATACCCGGCGTTCGGCTCCGAATAGTGAGTCTGATAAGATGCATTATGTAAACTAAGCAGCTTGGAGCTACTACTCTGCTCTGTCGAGCAAGCACCCCTCGCTTTATCCGCCGAGGGGGGTAGGCCCCCCAGACGTGGGGGTACCGTCCACAATATTTTTCCCATACTTTTACCTGTCATTGTGTATTTTTCCACGGTTTTCATAGGCATTGTGCTTACCCCCTGTACTCTATCCACACTAATCATATATATCCTATCCTACCACTTTCCACTTATTCTCTCCTGTACTCTACTCTCTCTCTCTCTTACTATCTCTCTACTGATCTATTGCTCTGTAGTAATGAATAGGGGAGTCTCTTTACAGAGGAATCATATGTGTCCTGATTTACTCCGTTTTACTCTCTATGGAGGTGTTTTTGTTAAGGTATTATGGTTTATAAAGGATTTGTTTTATAGGAATGTAGTGTGGATGTAGAGGGGGATTATAAGAAGGGAAGGAAGGGAAGGATTTGACAGAGCGTTACTCTATATAGAGTGAAAGTGTGTATGAGAGAGAAGGAGTGTTGGTAATTCTAAGGAGTGATTGGTGAGATGTGCAGGAATAGAAGGAAAAGTTTACTCAGAGTAGTCTGAGGGGGCATTTTAGGAGGAGGGGTGGAACACTGGATCGTTGGTATCCAGTGTTCCAGAGGAAGGTTACACAGGGGTCCAGTGGTCGAGGATCCTGCACGCCTCCATGTCCAAGTCTTTGGTAGGGTCTTCGGTGAACATGGAGTGGAGGTGTTCGATGGATTGGATCACTGAGGAGTAGAGAAGGTGCTTGCGAGGGTGCTTGCGGGTGTTGAGGTAGAGGGGCTCTAGCATCCCTAGCACCACTGCACACGCCGTGCGCCCCTCCACTGCGGGGCTGAAGTACTTGGAGTGGAATCGGGAGAAGAAGGAATCGAGGATAGATTCTTGGTAGGGGGTGAGGGGAGGATAGTGCTCGTTACGGAGCTGGACGCAGAGGGATTTTAAACGGGAGGCTTCTAGGCGGGCTTCTTCCTTGTCGATTCCCTGCTCTATCGAGTCCCCCAGCATATGGGCTATGGAGATTACTAGGATAGAGTTGAGGGTTTTAGGAGATACTGAGGACATATTTGATTCAACTTTCTTTGTCGGAGAGGGTTGTTTGGGGTAGAAAACGGATAGGGAAGGGATCTATTGGAAGAGGGTTAGGGAAAAAGATGGGATTACCTTCCTTGTCCCTTGCGTTCTCCCACTCCCCTCTTCGTTCCTGACTTGCAAGAAGTCCCCTGTCACGGTGTACGATAGGTTTATAGGCATAGGGGGGTTCCTTTCTTATTTCCAGCTACCGTCATTTACATTGTCGATGTAGGAGACAGAGGAGAAAGGGATGTACTTGTCATACTCACCTTTCCATACGTCCCCTACCACGAAAGCCCCTTGTATTATCCCCCTGTTGTGCTCATCGAGTAGGGTAACGGGGTGAGAGTTGAGCTGAATATTGGGGCTACTGCGCCCTATGTATCCACACGTCATCCGTGTAATCTCCACCCAGTCACCATTATTCAATACGAGGGTCATAGTGTCTGTTGCTCCTTTCCTGTAGTATATTGATGGTTATCGATTTAGGTGCTGCTCTCATGGGGGACGCTTTTACATTTTCGGTTATCAATATAAGGGGTCGGATCACATATGGATCGTCTCCATGTTGTTCGAGTCTTTGGATTGTCGGCAGGTGGAGCAGAATCGGATCGAGCGTTTGTCGGAGCTGAAGAACAGCTTGTCACACCCTAAGCACCTCGTTTCCCCTCCGCACAGCTTCTCCCGTTCCTTTTCTACTTCTCCGTTCCTTTCCCTTGTGTACTTTGACCTGCTTCGCCTCGCCAGCTTGTCTTCTACTTTCTTTCTTCTTCTCACTCTGCCTCCTTTATCGTGTCCATACATGTATCTTCTCCTAATGTCTTAGCCATTCTCCAATAGGTTTTGACCACTCAGTAGAATCTCCCATTAAAATCCATGTTACAAAAATAAACCAAAGTATTCCCAAAAAGAGCACCTAGAATAGTATTATCATTTAATTTTTCTATTTTGGTATTTAGGAGAACTCCCCCTACAGCCCCGACACACCCACTAAATCCCATTCCTAATATAAATCCGATTAGTCCCCCATGATTACTTATTTTAGAGAAATAAGGAATCATAATTTATTCTCCTATTCTGATTATTATTTCTTCTTCCGTTCCTTCATAAACCGATCCCGGTCGAAACCATCCACGCCACGCCGTTTCGCTTCAGTGATCTGGTCTTCGTAGCAATACCACTCCGTAAGCTGTTGTTCGTAGTTGCGTTGCATACGTTCAATACGTTCTCGTTCTTTGTCCAGAGTGTGCTTCCAATTGCGAAGACAATCCTCATGCCACTGTATTGGGAATTTACTCATTGCTGCCTTCTTTCAATATTTTTTCTTCTTTCCTACACACCGCACACTTCCTCTCATCGTGCTCGATCATCACGTACAACCCGCATCTCTCGCACCTTTTGTGCGAGTGGGAGAGGGAAGGAGAATGGTTGGTGAAGGATTGGTTGGTGAGGAACTTTCGGGCTTCTTCGGTGAGAGTGAAGTGGTCGTTCGATTGGTGTAGTAAGCTCCCGCACTCAGGACAGTGCGTGTGGACATCTTTGTTTGCCCAGTCTTGGGGGGACACTTCGAGATCCCCTGAGGCAGAGCACTCATCGGGTTCTTCGATGAGACTTGTAGGTGTTTTGTACATCCCGCAGTACCATTCGAGTTTCATCTTCTTCTCTCTCTTTTTACAATCGTTTAACGATCTTGGAGACGGTGAATTTGGCGGGGCACTGCACGACTAACACCCCATCATCCCCTGCCGAGCGAATCTCGAACTCTGTGTCTACTCTCTTGTTGATGCAGGCAGTTAAGAGGTTGCTGAGTCGGGAAACGGTTGCACGAATCTCAGTGGCGAGTTCTTCAGGAGACAGTTGATAAGCGGGTACAAAGGACTTAACAAGAGAAGCTTGTTTAAGTTCTCCTCCCCCCGTTGTCCTGAACATATCCTCTATCATGTCTTCCCTCATCTTCTGCTCATTGTCTTCGTTCATCATCTCTCTCAATCTCCTCCACTGTGCATAGCCATGCTGCTGGCTCTCGGTTTGTTGGGCTTTCTAAGTTCCCCGCAGAACTTCTCATACATGTTCTTCCAATCTTCTATCTCTCTCTTTTGTCTCTTCACTTCCCCTTCCAGCTCTTTTACTCTTTCCTCTAGTCCCTTGACGTACCCCACGTGCTGCTGCATCGCATGATAGATCGAGTCTTTAGTGGGAGGAAGTAAAGAGGAAGGGGCTGTTTTGAAAGCAGGACGTTGGGCTTTCAAGAGAAGGGAGTCATCAGGACAGTGATAGAATCGGACGATGTTGCTAAACCCCACCGCCTGTGCTTCTCTTTCTATTATAATCCCCTCATCCACAAGATCCTTTACTATCCCCCCTTATCGTTCTGTTCGACAACTCCCCTTTCATCCCTTTGTACACGTCCCCCTTTATGAACTCCATTCCATTCTGCTTAGATATCCACTCTAAAACTACCTCCCTCCCTTTTCCCTTTTTCATCTCCCTCTCCTACGTCAAGTTGTCTTTCACTTTTTTCATCTCCCTCGCCAACCGCTTTTTGTTAGAGAGCTTGTGCAGTGCCCCTTTGTGATGCAGTTCGAGGAGTTGGCTCGCGAGCACCCAGTAATTGAACACTTCTGCAATTCTTGCCTTACCCGCTCCATCCTCCGTTTTCGCTTGAAGTCTCAAGCCCCTGTTGAACTCTGCCGACCACATCCCCCATTTTACGTCAAATCTGCTGATCCTCTCTTTCTTTGCCTCCATATAGTGCTCGTTGATCACCCTTATTGCATATAGTGCCTCTTCCCTCGTCATCTCTTTTCTCCTCTCGTTTATCTTTCTCATGAACATACATGCATATCATAGCACATTCGCTCAGATTTTTTGAAGAAATAACTTGACTCCTCGGCTTAGGGCGAGAGAAGATTAGCACAATTGACAAGTTGAATGTAGAAGGAGACTACGATGGAAGACAGCCCAAAAAGACCCGCACCACGATACGCCACCACAGTGAAGACTGATAGGGGGCTTCATCATAAAGACTACACGGAGATGTTGGAGAAGGCGAAGATAGTAGCAATGAAGGCGTTGAATAAGGGGGTGAATTCTAGCAGGGATGTGAAGGACATAGGGCTCCCCTCTGCTATATCCTGCGAGCTTATCTTCCGTTTCCGAAGACACTCTGAGATCAACCAACCTATCCGTTTGATTATCAACGGGAGGTACGTCAAGATTAAAGGCACGACAGCCCATGTATCGTACCAACTCAACCTTTCTTTCTACTCTGAGTACCTCGCTGATCCTGATCTTGTGCTAGGGAGATTGGAGGTTACGGAAACGGAGTGGATCGCATACTTCAAGAGCATAAAGATGCAGAAGAAGAGGTTGAAAGAGTGGGAGAACTATAAGGAAGAGAAGAAGGCGATAAAGAAGGAAGCGGTGAGAGTGGCGAAGATGGAAAAAGAGAAAGCAAAAGCCGAAGCTGCTGCTCCTAACTACTATGAGACCATACTCCATCCAGGGTTCACTTACAGAAATGGGTGGCAGGGGTTTGTAAATTGGTGTGAAGACAAGGTGTGTCTCCCTATATACCCCATGGGGAGTGACGTGCCTGTCTGGATGCCTGTGTCCGAACTCCCCGATGACCCCCACCCCGAAACAGGTCGAAGTTGGAAAGATATGTGGGAGTTACAGAAAGAAGAGCTTCGGGAGCCCTTGAGGATGGAGGACAATAGGTTTGTTTACAGGTTGATTGTCTTCTGTTGGCCTCGAGGGGATGGGAAGTCGAAAGACGCCGTGTTGATTCAGTTGTGGAAGTTTTTCTGTTGGCCCCGTCAGCAGATCGTCTTAGGGGCTAACTCGAAGGATCAGGTCAAGTTTCTGCACTTTGATGAAATGTCCGACATAATCCTCAACTCCCCTAGACTTTTGTCAGATATAGGGGGGAGAGAGAACATACAGCAGAAGGAAATAAGGATAAAAGACATCAACGGGGCTGTTGCGAGTGTCATCAAGCCCATTTCAAGCTTCTCAGGAATTGTGTCGAACATTACAGGATACACGTTTTCTGAGTTCTTCGACATGAAAAACCCCAAGTTCTTCACGCAGTTGGACGGCTCGACTCGAAACATCCCTAACGCCCTTGGGGTGATCGACTCGACGGTGTCGGATAAGCAGCATTTGTTGTACTCGTTGTACGAGGGGCACTTGAAGAAGAAGATCAAAACCCTTCATTTCTCTTACCGTTCTGCCCCAAAAGCTGATCCCAGTGAGTACTGGAACCCCATGATGACGCAGACTCAGTTGGATGATTACAGGGAGAAGTTCAGGTTTGGGGACTTCGAGAGGTACTTTCAAAATCTTTGGAGTGCAGGGAAAATCAAGGTATTCTCGGAAGAAATGGTGGAGGGGATTGGGATACTTGGTATTGACGGGGTGTTGGGGAATCACAAAGTAGTGCTCGAAGCACTGAAGAAGAAAAACAAGCTGTTGCAGCAAGAAGGGGAGTTCAGGGAAAAGGGGATGGACGTGTCTGCTGAAGTAGATAGGCAGGTGGGGGAGATTGTGAGGAGATTCAAGTTTGTATCAGGGGTGTATAAGCTGAGAACAGAATCTTCTACGGTGCTGAAAGCTTCAGTGGACGATTTGGCTAGGATGTCTGAGGTGTTCGATACGGATTGGGCGATAGGGGTAGGGCTCGACAGAGACGATCCTATGAAAGTTCGCTCCTCCGCCCGCACTATTCTCACATGTATTGCGAAAGGATTAGTAGGGTCTCGTTCTAACCCCGCTCAGTTCTTCTCCGATCAAATTGCCCCCAACTACCTCTACTGTCTTATACGTCTGTTGCATTTGCAGACAAGCTCGTTGGAGGAGATAAAGAGGGAGTTAGAGTCTTGTCACGACGATTTTGATGGAATCGATGCGATTTGCGGAGAACGGTGGGGACTTTGGGACTTAGCACCCTGGTGTGAAGACAAAGAGATCAAGATTGAATTTGTCCACCCCTCCTACGACAAGCAACGTGCAGCTTTCAATGAGTTGTTTAATACGGTGGCGACAGGGAGATTCAAGGCACCACTTACAGGCGTGCCTGGAGCACAGAATATGGAGTGTATATTGAGGGAAGAGATGGGGATGTTTGACCATGATCCAGGGAGATCATGGTTCGGATCCCCTGAAAAAGACCAGAAGCACGGGGTGCAAGATGATGCGATATACTCTACGGGGTGGAACATATACGGGTTGAGAGAGTTAGGAATTGACAGTCTGAGGGTGAGGGGGATGAGAAAGAACTACTTGTGTGGGTTTGCAGTGCACAGAACAGACTTGTTGGGGCGTTACTGAGTGTGATTCCTTAGTGGTAGGCTATTTTTGATTCAGTGTGGATGACTTTTAGTTGACTGAACGTGCTGTATTGACGTTATATTTGCATTGTACCCAATTTGTTCCTTCGATTTCAGCGAGAGAGAGTAGATGTTATGGACGAAGCGTTTCACAATGAATTGAATTCGATATCCGACGAGGTGCTTCAGAGAATCTCTCTCTCGGTGCCGTGGGGGGCTAAGGTTCTTCACGGATCTTCGCATGATCGCGAGTCTTCTCCTGATCCCATCTTCTTCGACAAAGAAACAGATCCTTCCATTCGTCAACTCCTGCAGAGGGCGTGCTGGGACAAGTTCCAGAACAACCCTCAAGTGAACACGGCGATCAGGGGTATGGTAGGACGACTTACAGGGAGGGGATTCTCTGTTTCGTCTTCTTATCAGAAGATTAATAAGGTGTTGAAGGAAGAGACGAAGGACTTCAGAAACAGACTGTTGCAGAATTGGCCCAAGTACGTGGGCAGATCGTATATAGAAGGCGAATTGCATCAGCTCTTTACGGTGCATGAGAATGGGTTTGTTGAAGTTGACTTTATAGATCCTGATTCTATTCAAGGGTCGGGTACGGAAGACGGCATAATCTTTCACCCCATGAAGACCAGTATGCCCCTCGTGTACTGCATTAAGGGGGCGAGAGAGAACTATCAGATACCTTCTGTTTACGTTGCCCGTGATCCTAGCCTCATCGACGTGGCGAAGAAAGAAAACGGGTTCGATGCGGAGCTGCTGAAGTTCTCCCGCAATACCAAGAAATCGTTCAAAGAGCTGGGGGGATTCTTCCGCTTTATGGTATCTTGGGACAGATCGTTCTTTATGAGAAGGACGACTTCGTACCTGAGAACCGTGATAAAGTGGTTGCAATACTATGAGGATCTTAAAAAGTACGAGATCGATCATAAGAAGGCTTCAGGGGCGTATGCGTGGGCTGTAACTTTTGATGATATGAAGGCTTTCAGAGTGTTCATGTCGTTGACAGATGAGGAGAAGAGGGAGACTGCGATAGGCGCTCCTATTACGCCTGGCGCCAAGTTGATCCTCCCTCCTGGAGCGAAGCTCATGGCAGTCAACCCCAACATCCCGAAAATATCGGACTCCGACACTGACATTTTGCACATGATTACGAGTGGTCTCAACGAGCCTGAAGACGTATCGACAGGACAGTCGAAGGGTACGTTCGCAAGTGTAAAGGCTTCTCGGGGCCCTATGTCCGACAGAGTGTCTGATGAAGTAGAGTGGTTCGAGCGGTTTTTGAGGGAAGACTTTTGGGGATCGATCTTCTTTTTGAAATCTAAAGTGTCCAGTTTCCCCTCCATCATAAGGGTGGAGGAAGTAGTGGACTTCAAAGACAAGGAGCCCAAGACAGGGGTGGTTGAGTACAGCCCAGAAGACCTCATCGATATCACCTTCCCTGCTTCTGAAGTCACCGATTCTGAGTCGAGAGCGAGAGCTTGGTTGGGTGTGAAACACGGGAGTACTTACGATACTTTAGGGATAAGCAATAGAACGATTGCGGAGAAGATGGGGGTACAGAATTACTATTTGGAAAGGCTGAAGTCAGAGACCGAGAAGAAGAAGTTCCCTGATTTAGTCCTCACTGTAGATGCAGAGTCTTTCCAAGAATCTACTGCTTCCGAGCCTGCTCGCAACGACAGCTCTGACTCCCCTCCCCCCGAGCAACAGACTGACAAAAAGCCCCCTGCAAAGCAAGGGCGAAGAGGACCGTTGTGATGAGAAATGATCGTCTTTTCACCTTCCTTCAAGACAAGATATGGGCGATACACCCCCCGAAGCTCGAAGAAATAGAGTTGGCTGTGGATCGGATTATGATGGGGGAAAGATCGTTTGACTTGAATCTGAAAGGAAGAAGCGGGAACAGAGCCTCCGACCGATTCGAGATCACGAAAGACGGAATCGCTATCCTCCCTGTGATGGGGGTAATCGACAGAAAAGCGAATCTGTTCACGGAGTTTAGTGGTGGGACAAGCATTGACATTCTTCAGCAGGACTTTGATGAAGCCATTGACGATCCTGAAGTGAAGGGGATCTTTTTCGACGGGGACACTCCCGGTGGCGACGCTCAGGGTCCTCAAGATTTTGCCCACCGCATTTTCGAAGCTCGTGGGAAGAAACCTACCGTAGCTTTTACGGACGGGATGGTGGCGAGTGCAGGGTACTGGATCCTTAGCGCCGCGGATGAGCTTGTAGGAACTTCCATGTCGGAGTGGGGGTCGATAGGGGTAGCTGCCGTACACTACGACCGCTCTGAGAAAGACAAGATGTGGGGGATAAAGAGGACGGATATCACGGCAGGGAAGTATAAAAGGATCACTTCTGATGCCCAGCCCCTGACTGAGGAGGGAAAGGCGTATATACAGGAGCAAGTGGACTACGTGTATACGGAGTTCATTGACTCTGTGGCGAAGAATTTGGGGGTGGACAGCGATGCAGTGCTTAAGATGGCTGATGGAAAGATCTTCATGGGCAAGAAGGCGAAAAACATCGGCTTGATTCATGTATTGGGCACGAGGGAAGTGGCGATGCAGCGGTTGCGGTCTCGAATCGACTCTGGTCCCGCTGTTTTTGATATGGGAAGAGAAAAAACCACTCAAGAAGGAGGTCAAAACGCTATGGATTTGAAAGAGATCAAAGAAAAACACCCCGAGCTGTACTCCCAGATCCTGAAGGAGGGGGAGGATTCGGCGAAGGCCGCGTTCGAAAAGGAAAAGACAATTCTGGTGAGCAACTTCGAGTCCCGCATCTCCTCCGTCGAGCAGAAGAACAAGGAGCTGGAGAAGATGGACGCCATCCGTACCGAGAACGAGCGGAAGTCTCTGTCCGCTTCGATCTGGAAGGAGCGTCTTCTTGTCAGCAGCATCCCTTCTTCTTTCTTCTGTGATGAGAAAGGGATGTACATGCACGACAACAAAGTCGCCGGCTGCGTCTCGTACCCCAAGTTCGTGAAGGAAGGACGCTTCGACGCTGAAAGGTTTTCGGTAGCCGTTGATGCCGAAATCAAGGACTGGGAGAGCAAGCTTTCCATCACGTCCTCGAGTACCCCTGTGATGGGGTTCGGCACGTCGAACAAAGGCGTTGGAAGTTCAACGGCCCCCTCCGAAGAGATGACCGATGAGGACCGCAAGGCCGTGGAAGAAAATCTGGCTTTGGTAGGGCAGGCTCGGAAAAGCAAGTAACCGTTTGATTCCCTTTCATTGCAAGGGATTGAGCAAGGGAGGAATACAGAAGCCCGGTGTTACCACTTCCATTGAACGTGGTGTTATCGTGACTGGGAAAC
>OGVI01000041.1_pt1 | contig 11035 bp, 21 predicted proteins | sample 1575701 | NCBI WGS metagenome assembly OGVI01 (sample SAMN07581551, study PRJEB24739) | freshwater metagenome | place: Singapore | collected 2015-04 | reverse complement strand
AGTGGTAACTCTTTTTCTAATTTATAACCCTTTTTTGCAAAGAAATTAATCCATTCTTCTTGTGGTTTTACATTAATATGCCCCCAAGCTTCATCATTCTCTGTTATTTGTGAAGTAGAAGAGAATAGTAATGCTTTAGCAGTTCCTAATCCACTTGTAGTTGCTGAAGCTCCATCATTAGAACCATCTTGATTTAATTTTTGTATAGTAGCCGTTACGTTTGTGGAGGCTTGATTAAAATATGTTATGATAAAGCTTTCACCATATCCACATTCAATTCCACCCCTATTACGATTAGTTAAGAATTTATTTTCATAAGAACTAATCCCTAATAAGAATGGGTCTGGTACATAATTCCAAGCAGTATAAGATGCGTTTGTTAAATTTGTATAAGTAGTACCATTATATTCTTCACCATAATTAATGGTATAAGTACAACTTAAAAAATCATAGTTATTTTGCGTAATACCATAAGAAGAAGGAGTAAACCCAGTTTGAAAATATTGGCGAATTATTTCAGTTGCATCAAATACACCATAGCCTCCACTATCTGCGAATAACTTAATAGAAGCAATTGTAATGCTATTAACAATAACATCAAACACAAACTTAAAATTTGGTTGTGTTGAATTACTTGAAGTTACAACGTGATAAAGTCCTTTGTTTGCAGAAGCATAAGCACCTGGACTACTTTTAATTGTTATTGCCATTTAATGTATCTTTAATATTAATTACTATATCTCCACCTATTGCTTGAGCCATTTTTGCTTTGAATTTATCATTAAATACATTATTAACATTGTAAGCAAAAAATCCAACTCTTTGTAATCCTTCTCGTTTTATCTTTTTAGCAGTCAAATAAGCTATTGATTTTATTTTATCATTCTCACTTACTTGTGCTAATGTTTTTCTTTTAGTTTGTAATCTTGATAAATTATAAACTTGTGATTCATTTCTTATATAATTTTTGTGTCTTAAATACCATTGCATTATAACATTTGTGAATTTACTTCCAACGTATAAAGTTTTGTATTTATATTTAGAACCAGGAGCTTTAGTCCCATTTTTTACTCCTTTAACTCCTTTATCCACAAAGTCATAATATTTAGATGCAGGATTTGTTTTATCATAACCAATAGTAATTGAAAATGAATCTTTACTTTTAGATACTTTAGAAACAACAATATCAGATAAATTACCACTATCAATTTTATGTTTTTTATTAATTGTTGCTTTTGCTCTATTAATAAAAATTGTAGCAAATTCAGCAAATACTGCATCCACACTATCAAATTCAATAGTATTTGATGCCTTACTTGTTCCTAAACTATTAAGAAATTTTAAATCATTTGCCATTTATCTTTTTCATTTGGTCTGCTTCATAAGCACTTTTTGCTTTTAAATAACTTAAATCATTTAAAAATTGCATAATTGGCAATTTATATACTTCATCTAAGCTAATTTTTTCGTGTTCTGCAACGATGGTAGCTTGATAAATCCATCCAAATTTGTTAAGAAAGCCTCCTGAAGTTGTTCTATTATCTTCTGATTCTTCTCCTCCACTTTCAAATAATCCTTTGAATTTTCTATCAAGTTCTTGAATACTTGACAAAAAAAAACAACCGAACCATAAACCTCTACAAATTTAGCTTCAAGTAAATCATTTGCATAACTTTCGTGCTTACTTGCATCATATTTACATAGCTTAAAACCTTTCCAAGTAAATTTTATTGGTGATACCATAGATGCACCAATACGATGTAAATTAAAAGCTACATCATTCGCAAAAAATTTAGTTTCAAGATATCTTGCAGTTGGTAAATTTCTTATGTCATAAATACATCTATACTTTCTACCATTAACTTTAATAACATCTACTGGCTTTGCTTCTGGTTGTGAATTAGCGATAAATTCAATAGACTTTAATTCAGTCTTTAATCTATTAATAGAAAATGAATCTACTTCACTCTCTGTATAATTTTTTAATATACATAATGCTTTAACAGACAAATCTAAATCCGTAGAATCTTTATCTCTTTTAATATGCAACATTTGCAATTGTTGCCATTGCCATACTGAAATATCATCCCAAGTCATAATTATAAATAGTAAAATTACATAAACGAATATCTCCCACTTCCAACATTGAAAACCATTTTGCGATTTGCTAAAGCTAAAGCCATAACTGCATCATCGTGGAATCCACTTGGTGCTGAATATTTAACACCATTAACACTATATTGAAATTCAAAAACATCTAATTCATTTGAAATAACTCCATCTGGGAATCCAATTGCTCCTTGTTGAATTGCAACTTGTAAACCTTTCATTAAATCTTGCTTTGAAGTAGAAGTGAATTTAAAAGCCTCCACATCTAACCCACTTGTTTGAAGTTGTTCCACGATTGGATCGCCTACCCCAGTAGAATCTATTAACATCGGTAATCTTGGTAATGATTTAATCTTCATCATTGTTGTTCCCCAATCATTTTGAAATCTATCAAAGTAACATACATTACGATGTGCATCTAATCCAATTATAACAGTCCAGTCGCTTGATTTCGCTAAGTCTATTCCAAAACAAATAGGTACATTCAAAGATAATGGTTGAATGCACTTTTCAATATTTTCTCTACCAAAAGGATTAGAAGCATTCTCATTAAATTCTGCCATGTACTCTTGACCAAAAGCATCTTGTGGCATATCTCTTCGAGCATCTTCTATTTCATCTGGGTGTATGTATGGATTCGTACTTGTTGGCATCTTCCAAGCCATCCAACCATTTTCTTGATTTATTCCTCGAACAAATAATTTATAGAAATCATTCTTACCTTTTGGAGTTGAAAAAAACCAAGCATCACCACGCAAATCTGATAATGTTGCTCTCAAGGATTCAGTCCATCTTTGCCAAAGATTCTTAGTAAATGATGCTTCATCGACAATAAGTAATTTGTACTTTCTTGAACGACCTGCTAAATCATTTTCTAAGGACCAAAACTCAATCTTACCACCAGTTATTAACTCAATGAATTGATTATCATTTTTGCGTTTAATAATCGGATGAAGCAAAAGCAATAAATTATTAAAAGTTTCGTTTAGTAATTTATAGGTAGGAGTAAAATAACCACAAGGTAATCCTTGTATTGCACAATTTGCTAATAAGTTAGTAGCCATAACAGATTTGCCCCACCTTCGACCACAATCCACCACATTAAACCTTTTAGCTTCTTTAAGTATTTGCAATTGCCCACTATGTTCCTTCGGTAATTTGATTTGTATCTTTTGATTCATAGCTAACTACAATCTCTTGTTTACCATCTTGAATGTTTCTGTCTGACCATCCAAGTAAATTCTTTGCATAAAAAATACCCTTGCCTTCGTTTGCCACCACATCTGCTGCCAATGCTCTAAACATTTCATCAATCTCTTTTACTATTTTATGGTTTGGATGACATGAATCATTAATTGCATAGTACCAATTGGTTCTTTTATACAATGATTGCCCTTGTCTTGGAAGCCAAATCAATAAGAAATAAGAAATAGTTGGAAGATGTCTTTCACGAATAGTTTTAACCCCAGAAGCAGTAGCTATTTCCTTAGTCGACTCCAGGCAATGGTCAATATATTTATTTGCCCATTCAAGCATGTCGAAATAATCTATTTCCTTAAATGGCTTTGTTTTAGATTTTAACTCCTTTTGCATCTGTATTCTCGTTTATTAAATCTATTTCTTCTTGGTTATTATCATAATGAGTACCGATGTTTAATCGCTTAATTGTTTCCCATTTCATCTTACCATTAGTAAAATAAACTCTTGAATGTGGAATGCCTAATTTATCAGCAATCTTATAAACTTCGCCACTCATTGAAGATTGTCTTCGAGTTACGATGTAAATTGTTTTACCTTCTGATTGTAGTTGTAAAGCTTTATCTTGACCTTGTTTAGTTGATAATGTATTATCAAAATCAAAAGAAACTTTCTTTGAATCAGCAATAAAACCTCCACCTGCTAAGATAGCTTGGTAAACTTCAATGGCTTTTTCTTCAGTATCATAGATACAATCACCATTTCCTATTCTCCATTTATCGTTATTGCATTTAATTACTGGCATCTCTTAAATAATTTAGTATAATTTGTTGGCAGTGGTAACTCTTTTTCTAATTTATAACCCTTTTTTGCAAAGAAATTAATCCATTCTTCTTGTGGTTTTACATTAATATGCCCCCAAGCTTCATCATTCTCTGTTATTTGTGAAGTAGAAGAGAATAAAATATATGTTGGAGTAATCTTTTTAAACAAAGCATTCAACTCCTTGTCAGTCATGTGTTCTGCAACCTCAATAAAATTCATTAAATCGGTCGTGATTGGAGTATTAATAATCTCCAAATAAGGAAACTTTTCCTTAATATATTCTAAATGTGCATCCCAAATTTCATAAACCTTTACATTGAAACCAAGTTGGTCATAGGCATAGGAATAAATACCAGTACCTGCACCAAAATCAAGCACAGAATTTATTGGATAAGATTGCATTTGTGTAGCACTATCCATACATAACTTAACGAAATGAGTATTATCAAATGAGATACCCATCTTTAACTCTGCTTCAAGAAATTCTTTGTCGCTTAACATTGTGCTATTAACTGATTATAAATAGTTTCTCTGTCTTGGTTTATTTTGAATAAGTCAAAATGTTGTCTTACATATTCGGCATTTCTTTCTCCATAATCTACTCGCATTTGTTTACTGAATGCCATTCGCTTCATATCCTTTTCCCAATTATCAACCCAAAAGCAAGTAGGTACATCAAGGTATGGATCTTTTTTATATGTCATTACCGGGATGCGTTTTGCCCCAGCTTCCAATGCCTTTAAGTTTGACTTCATTCTATTAAACTTATTATCCAACAAAGGCACTATCAAAACATCTGCCTCATTGTAAAAGTTCATGTATGTATCTACTGGTAATTGGTTCAAAATCTGATATGGTAACTTTTGCTTTGCAGTTAAAATATCTGCCATTTGCTTCCAATGAAACGCATTTTCATCGTTCCACCCACACATCACTATTTGAGAAGACTCTTTAAATGATTTAGATTTAGCAAGTTCTTCCATATCACCTTTAATTTGCTTAACATCACTAAAGTGCGAAATAGAACCAGTATGCACAAAATTAACAAACTCATGATCAACACGATTACTAACAAACTGGTCTTTATCAAATGGTAAAGCATTTGGTAGAATAACGCAATTCTTATTGATTTTAATAATCTCATAGTAAAGCCTTGAATGTGTACACGTTACTAAGTCAGCATTACGAAGATAAGCTTGTATTGTGCCACTTACATTGAATCGCCTCCACGAAGGTGCTAATAAATGTTGTGGATTTAATTCCCAAAAATCATCAATATCAACTATTAACTTAAAACCATATTTCTTCTTCCAAGCTAATACTTGTGTGATATGTTCGTGTCCATAAAACCTATTAATGACTACAATGTTAAATTTCTTTTCTTGCAAAATTTGCTCATTAATTACATTTGTAATCATAGCATATTCTTTTTGCATTGTATAAATAGGTAAAGCCAAACGATGGTATGTTACACCACTATTTCCTTCTCCTATTGCGAGTATTCTTAATTGACTCATTTGTTGTTTGTTTTATAGCCAAGTTGTCTGAGTAATAAACCCATAGTCGTTTCATCATATCATACACACAATTACCACACCACTTTGTTAGTACAAAGTTAGCATCTAAGTACTTACGATATATTGCTTCATAAGAGCCAAGAATAGAATGATCAATGTGTTTGACATATCCATCTTGAACTCCTATGAAATTAGATTCAGTTTGTTTGATAAAGTCTAAATCTTCTTGTGTCATAATTTGTTTATCAAATTATTTAATAATGGTGCAATAACTCCAGCACCAAAAAATACTGCCACGCATTCGCTAAATTCTTTTGGTAGAAGCCACAAAATTATACATACCCATACTGATAAACAAGGAACGCAATTAAATGGCTTAAATCTAAGATATGGATGCCACAAACGATTCATATCCCAAAAGATTACAAAAATAATAGATGCTAAAATCTGTATCATTAAGCTAAACTTTGGATAGTTTCGTTAAAGTTAATTAATTCAGTTTGTGTTCCATCTTTAAAAACACAAGTGCCTTCGTTATTGCCATCTTGTGAGCCAGTTAATTGACTCAATGATTCAATAGTATCAGCATGTACCCATTTAAATAAATAGTTTCCTTCTTGAGTTCTCGTTGTTAATTTTACAAAGTTTACCATAATTATTTTGTTCAGAAATCTGTTCCCATTTTAATTGTTTAAATCTTCTTTGATTTTTTCTTTTACTATTGCTATGGTATTAACGATTGACATATAAGGTATCTTAGTTTGTCGTGCTACTTCTTTTTTATTCATCTTGCATTCAATATAAACTTCCATTAATCCTTTTTCATACCAATGTAAGTTATCAAATGCTAATTCTAATTTTTCAAATATTATTTCTTTATTGCTTGATTCACCTTGTACATCTTCAAGTAAATCTGGTAATTTATTAAAATCATCAATGCACTCAAACTTTGCTCTAAAGTTACGATAGAATGATTCGCTTGGTCTTGATTGATAAATAAGATTTAACATTGTTCTAACAAACCAAAATTTCAAAGCATTGTTGTTATAAAGATTCCAAAACTTTTCTTCAGATAAATTACAAAGAATCAAAAATATCTCTTGCTTTAAATCATCTCTTAATTGAGAAGGTTGCATTTTAGACAAGGCTTTATTCACTTCTTTTGAAATGTATAATTCAGAAATAATGTTTTGCCTTGTTTTCATAACAAAAATAGCCACCCAATTAGAATGGCTATTAACATCTACTCGTATTAATTATTAACCCTATGAATTTCTCTTTCTAAATACCATTTAGCTTTTAGTAAATCTTCTTTATGTTGAAACTTTTTACCTGCACGAAGTAAATATTTTACAACATTTCCAAGATTAAAATTTAAATCAAAAGCCTCAACAATATCAATTACTTCTAAACCTTTACCCATATAATGGTCTGGGTGATTCACCCATTCTTGCTCGAAATAAGTCTTACCTTCAATTTCTTGAAGTTCCCCTAAATCTTCTGGTGTATCTTCTAATGCCATAACTAATTGTTTATCAAAATTATAACTATTTTTTTAAAATGTTGTTTTCTTTTGTTAAATAATTCTTAATCATTCTTGTTCTAATATATGCACTTCTTTGAATTACTCCTTTTGAATGTTTTAGTAAATCTAAATTAACTGACAAAGTATAATTCAAATCGTGAATAGTACAATAATTGCCAATATTTAGCTTCATCGTTGGCTTAGTTAATTGATTTTCAATCCATTGAATTGCTAACAAAATATTTTTGTTAGTGTTCAATTTTATCTTTTCTATTATCTATTTTGATTGTTTTGATGTATTTAGTTGTCGGATTTTGCTTTGTAATTAATTCGGCAAAACTAATAGCATCATCTTTTGATTTAAAAGATTGAGTTGTACTTAAAAATCCTTCATTTTCCAAGATATTCACCCAACATTCTTTAATTTCTTTGATTGGTCGTGCGTATTTATAAGTAGTAATGTGTAAAATATCCTCTGAAACTATATACCTACTGTTATATTTTCCCAAAACTTCTTTTCTATTACAAACTTTAAAATCCTTAAAATCACTAACCTCCATCAAAGTACTTTTTATTTCTGGGACTATCATTTCATTGGTTTCAACGATATCTTCTTTTTGGATAAGGAATAGGTCGCTATTTGATTTACCAAAATGAATATTATAGACACCATTAGTAGTCCACACACCAAATATTCCGTCAATTTTACCACAAATTGGATAGTTTACATCATTATCCCTGTGCAACTGCTCAACATTCCTCCCATCTCTCGTAACACAATCGTACTCCCCCGATTGGTACTTTTCCCAATTAAATTCTATTTTAGTTTTCATTGTTTTTTAAATTTTATTTTTCTGTTAGAACCATCAGATTCTAAATATCCATATGTTTTATTATAATAATCTTGCCCACCTTTATATTTCAAATCTTCACCATTAATACTTGATTTACCTTGCCAATAAGAAACAAAACTTGCTTTAAGAATTTGCTTTCTTTCATATAATTTACTTTTATAATAAAGTTTTTGTTTCTTTTCTAAATATTCGTGAACAGTCATATCTGTTGAGTCAAAATCATAATTAAGCATTATCAAATGATAATCATAATAATCTAATGCAGTTTTAAATTGTTTATTTTTCATAAGTCGATTTGTAATATTGTTCTGCTGAATTAATTAAATGTTCTCCATCGCTTTCTCCTTCTAAGTAAGCTTCCATTATCTGCTCTTTCTCGATTTGTTTGGCTTGGTCAAATAATTCATCAGCCATATCAATTAAACATTCTGATTGTAATTTATTGTAGAGCCAATCTAAGGCCGTTTGTTTAGTTTCCATCTGCTTGTTGTTTAATTTGTTCTAATACACATTTAGCACCTTTTAAAAACATTTCCGATTCTGATTCTAAATTTGATGCAACATCAGCTTCGTGTTCTATTAACTCATCACTTGGTAGAGAGATGGGTGTTAATGAATCCATTAACCCATTAAAATCTAACTCAAATCTTTTTGATAACATTTTTATTATCTCTTTTTCGGTGTATAATTTCATAATTTTCTTTGTTTTCTTTTTACATAATCATAATTAACTTCTTTCCAACTTTCATCATTTGGTTGTTCTATCCATAAATCAGTAGTATCAGATAAAACAATCTCTTTAAATGGTTCGTAATGATTTGGAATTACTTTTTCTTTAGGCTTAAATATTAATCCTACTAAAATTGTAATCATTAAAATTAACAATGCTTTCATATTCGTTTAGTTTAGTTATTAATTCATCTATTGATTTAATCAGCCAATATTCATATTTGTGTTTTTTGCAATTGGCTTCAAATTCTTTTTGCGTTTCTTGTTGCTTACCTTTTGCAGATTTTACTTCAATAAAAATTCCTTTAGTAAATTGTGTAAGAATAAATAAGTCAGCAACTCCAGGAAGTAAACCTTCTGCTTTGTAGTAAGCACCTAATCTTGGACTTCTAATCCCATGATTTGGTATTGAAAAACAGATATAACCTTTGTAATGCAATAACTTTACAATTTCAACTTGCAACTGGTGTTCTTCGTTTTTCATTTTAATTTTTCTCTTAAAATTTCTTTAACATCTATATAAAAAACAATATTTGATTTAGATATTCCTAATTTTTTTATTGCCTTTATAATTTCATCAATACAAAAAATTGAAAACAAAATTGGATTTTCTTCAACATTACATTCTCTACAAGAATAACTAAATTGGTTAATTAAATCTTCAGCAAATTTTTGTTCTGGTGTCATATTGCTTCTCCGTTATTATCAAGCTTCAAATCCATATCAGCCAAATCCCAAATAAACATCTTATATGCTTGTCCTTTTGCCATTGGTATTAATGCTTCTATTGGAAGATTTTGATTAGTCTTTTTAATCATTTCAAGAATTTGCTTTTTTCTTTCCTTTGAAAAATTTATAATTCCAAAACCATCTACAGATACTGCTGCAGGGCCATCATGCCATCTAGTATTTAACTCTATAATTTCTGTGGCTTGACTTAAACTTCCATCTTGGTTGCGTGTGGCTTTGTAAATGTCTAGATACGGCTGATCGTTCATCCCGTTTGTTTTTCTAGATGTATTACGCGCACTAGCAAAATACAATTCGTTGTTAGCTGTCAATACTGCCCCAAAATCTGCTTTATCGCTGCTTATATCCGAGCGCTTTACTTCATATTTCTTCACTTGGGCTTTTAACTGAGCAATCGCATTTGGATTATTTTTATAGGCTTTTGCTCTTGCATCATTAGGTGACATTTGAGCAAACTTGTCCATTTGTTTAGTGCTCTCTGTTAATTTACCTTCTGCCTTAAGCATTTGAGCATATCTATAATATGTTTCTGCATCTTGTGGCGTTTCTATAGCTTTAGCGTACCACATTGCTGCTTCTTTGGTATTAAACACATTGTAATAACTGTCTGCAAGTTGTTTGTAAACATAACCGTCTGCTTTACCTTTCTCTACTAATTTTGAGTAGGCTGAGGCAGCATCTACAAACTCTAATCTATCATATAGTTTGTCAGCTTCTTTAGTCTCTTTATTTTGTGCTAGTGCTACTGTACTTATTACTAAGGCACTGGCTAATATATATATTCTTTTCATGTGTAGTCTCTTTGATTAGGTAGATTAAAAGTAACGTGGTGAACGAGATACCTTTTTATTAAAGTTAACGTCAAATAGCAAGATAATCTCGTGTGAAGCAGGTGTAGTAACCTTTAAATCTGATGTAATATGATCGTATGCATAACCTACTTTTAAATTTGGTGCAACTTGATAGTTTACCATCGCGCCAAAACTATCTTGTAAACGATACGTAGCGCCCAACTCTAATTTGTTTTGAATTAAAAAATTCGTAGATAAATCTAAAGATGTTGGTACATTAAACGCTGACTTTAACATAAAGAAAGGTTTGAATTTCAAATTCTCATTCACATCAAACACATAACCACCTGTAATAAAATAATGATTTACCTCGCTTCCAAAACTTCTACCTATTATATCTAAATGTTTTGATTTCATCATATTAGGAACTGAAACAGCAAAATAATACTTATTGGTATAATAAAATAAACCTGTACCTAAATTAAAATAACTTTTGCTAGTGTTTTGAGAAAAAGCAATATCATTAGCATCAGGTACAAAATTATATACCTCAGACAAAAGACCTACATTATGCAATGTTAATCCCGCCTTCAATCCAAAAGCAAGTTTGTGATCTCCTCCTAATTGTAAAGTATATGAAAAATCTCCATATATGTTGTTCTCTTCAACAGGACCTAACTTATCATTTATAACTGATAGCCCTAATCCAACATTTTTCCCATTCACGATATGGCCCGC
>OGVI01000040.1_pt1 | contig 11056 bp, 14 predicted proteins | sample 1575701 | NCBI WGS metagenome assembly OGVI01 (sample SAMN07581551, study PRJEB24739) | freshwater metagenome | place: Singapore | collected 2015-04 | reverse complement strand
GTTTCCCAGTCACGATATTGGAGCGCAGACAACCGATGTCAGATTCGACCTTGACGATTTCCTACGCGGTAATCCATTAGAGCGCGCGCAAGTTTATGAAATCTTAAACCGCATCGGCGCGATGAGCGTTGAGCAAATTCAACAAGAGGAAGATCTAATTCGATGAAGGTCAATTTCCCAATCTCAATAACCGCAGCCGATTCCAAAGAACGCACCATCACAGGCAAAATTGTCACTTGGAACGAGCAAGGCAACACCAGCATTGGCGCAACTATTTTTGCAGCCGATTCAATCGAAATGAAGCCAGTTAAACTGCTTCTTGAACACGACCGCACTCGCCCAATCGGCAAGATGCTATCTCACACACAAACCAAAGACGGCATCGAAGCAACTTTCAAGATTGCTAACACAATGGCCGGAGAAGATGCTTTGGTAGAAGCAACTGAAGGCTTACGCGATGGCTTTAGCGTTGGTGCAATGATTGACGAATGGTCCAACGATAATGGCGTTATGAAGATTCTTAAAGCAAGATTAGATGAAGTTTCCTTAGTCACAGATCCAGCGATTGACTCAGCTCGAGTATCAGAAGTCGCTGCATCAGAAAACCAAGCACCAGAAGATTCTGCTCCAGCAACCGCTGAAGCGGACAAACCAACCGAAGGAGAACAAGTGTCAGACACTACCGTTCCAGCTCCTGCCGAAGAAACGGTAGAAGCTGCCAAGGTGCAGTCCGTTGAGGCAGCTCGCCCAGCGTTCTACACCGCACCTCGCCTAGAGTTCACAAAGGCGAAATATCTCGAAGCTTCAATTCGCGCCAAAGTTTTTGGCGATGACGCTTCACGTCAGTATGTTTTAGCAGCTGACGACATTACAAGCAACAACGCTGGCTTAATCCCAACTCGTCAGCTCTCTGAAATCATCAACCCATTGTCAAACGCAGATCGTCCAGCTGTTGATTCAATCTCCAGCGGCGTTCTACCAGACGCAGGTATGACATTCGAGATTCTAAAGCTAACCGCCGTTCCAACAGTTGGCGAAGAAGCTGAAGAAGCAACAATCGATGAAACCGGAATGACATCTGAGTTACTCTCAGTATCCGTCAAGAAGTATGCTGGCGGACAAGAGTTCTCAGTTGAACTTCTAGATCGTTCATCTCCTGCGTTCTTTGATGAGCTAGTGCGTCAAATGGAATTTGCTTATGCAAAAGCTACTGATGTCGCTGTAATTGCTGGCCTAGTTGCTGGCGGAACAGATGGCGGAAACCGCACTCTTGATGCAGCTGGCTTCTTGGATTTCGTATCCGATGCGTCAGTTTCAGTTTATAAGAACACACTAGGAACAGCGACAAACATTCTTGTTTCTCCAGAACAATGGGGCAACATTATGAACCTTGCTGATGCTGGTCGTCCGATTTATCAAAACCTAATCGGCCCATCAAATCAGAATGGTGATTTGTCAGGTCAGTCAGTTCGCGGCAACGTCTTAGGTCTAAACCTTCGCGTAGCTCGCAACTTGGCAACCGGAGCACCAACCGGCGATAACTCAATGATTATCGTTAATCCAGATGCTTACACTTGGTATGAGTCCTCACGTTTCCGCCTACAGACAAACGTAGCGCTAAACGGCCAGATCGAGGTTGCTTACTACGGATACGGCGCATTAGCAACCAAGATTGGTGCAGGTGCATACCGCTGGATGGTTGCGTAGTTAATTCCTAATAGTGACGGCCAGTCCTCTCCCGAGCTGGCCAGTCACCCCTAAATACGAAAGGACGGCGAGATGCCCACAATAGTTACAGCTTCAGAGCTGCGCACCATTTTGGGTGTCTCGTCTGCCCTGTATTCAGATGCTTATCTTGATGACATAGCTCAAGCTAGCGAAAATGTTATTTTGCCTATGTTGGTTACTTTTCAAAGCCCAATTTCGCAAGTAGAGCTCACCGCTAATATTGCTTATTTTCGCACCACAACAATTCACGAATTTACCGAAGGACAATCGGTCGTAATTACTGGATGTGGTTCGCCGTTTAATGGCACTCGCACAGTTACCGCCGATGAAATCAACGATTATGTATTTACCGCGGCCATCACCAACGCAGATGTTTTACCTAAAAATGTTATCCCAGCCGGAAACGCTGCGCTCTCTGGATTATCGACATACGTCGGAAATGCCAATGTTGAAGCTGCCGTTTTGGCTATCGCTGTCGAAATTTTCCAAGCCCGAACAGCTGCCGGCGGATCAATCGAAGGCGTAGATTTTGCAGTCACTCCTTATCGCCTATCTAAGAATTTACTCGCCAAGGTAACCGGCCTTCTCGGCCCTTATCTTGATGTTGAGACAATGGTGGGATAATGCCCGCCTCAACAGTTTTATCATCTATCCGGACGCCACTCGCTACGGCACTTGCCGGCGTATCAGCTAACATTTATAGCTATGTGCCGGAATCCGTTCAAGTGCCGGCGGTGATTTTAGTGCCGGATTCACCTTACCTAGAATTAAACACAATTAACGACTCCACAATTCACGCAAAGATTAATATGACCATCACTTGCGGAGTTGCCTATCTTTCCAACCCAGCAGCTCTTGACAATCTCGAGCAGTTGATTTTTTCAGTTTTGGCAGTAATACCGGACGGCTACACAGTCGGCCCAGTAGAGCGGCCATCGGTTACGCAAGTGGGAGCGGTTAATTTATTAGTCGCTGATATTCGCGTTTCCACCTATTACACACAAACCAATTAAGGAGAAATAAGTGGCAACCACAGTCATTACCGGTCGCGACATTTCGCTGTCTTTCACAGGTGGAACGGACATCGAAGCCCAAGCGACTAACGCAGTATTAACAAAGACCAACGTTCGCGAGACATATCAAACTCTTGACGGCGAAGCTTACAAGACAGTAAATATCGAAGGAACTTTCCAACTTGATATGTTGGCAGACTGGGGTAAAGCTAACTCAGTATGCGAGGCTCTATGGGCAGCTGCCGAATCAGCACCGGACACAACAATTAGCGTAACTCTTACCGCTGCAACCGGAGCGCAATTTGTGTTCCCAATTTTGCCAGAATTTCCAACAGCCGGAGGCTCTGGAATTGATGCGCAGACTGTAAGCTTTACTTTCAAAGTCGCAAAGGGCGAAGTCGTAGAGACTTTTAGTTAAGAGATAGGAAACTCGGGAGATGAAGTTAGCAATCACAATTAAATATACGAATGGCGAGGAAGTCACCTACCAAGCTGGGTTGCCAGAGTGGGCTAAGTGGGAACGCAAAACGGGCAAATCGATTTACTCGATGAAGGATATTGCGGCTTACCAACAGGCAGACTTCCTCGACCTTGCTTATTTCGCATATAAGCGAGATGCGGCAGGGAAACCGACTAAATCCCAAGATGTATGGGAGTTATCGGTTGAGGAAATGACGATCGGAGATGAAAGCCCAAAAGTCACGAGTCCGGAAGCGTAAGCCGTCTCTTAGTTGAGATAGCAATTGCTACCGGAATACCGATGCCTTACTGGACAGACATAGATGACGTCTTAACGGCGATAGATATTCTTAAGGAGCGTAATGTCGGTAAATGAGCCAATTGCCTATGACAAGCGCGAACTTAGGTCAATCATTACCGCTTTCAAAGCGATGGACTCTGAAGCTGTTGATGCGGCTAAACGCGAGAGTTTTGCGCTGGCTCAATTCGCAGCCAACGAAGTCAGAGCCTACGGAATCACCCGACAATTTGGACAATCCGTTGTCGATCGCATCACTTCTGGCGTTAAGGTTTCCAAGTCCTCGAAGGTTGGCGAGTTCTCTTATGGATTCGCGAGTCAGCGTTTCTCTGGTGGAGCATCAACTAAAGACCTCTGGGCTGGTTACGAGTTCGGCTCTAATCGTTATCGTCAATTCCCAAGACGAACCCCTTCCAAAGGTCGAGGAAATTCTGGCTATTTCATCTACCCAGCGCTTCGCAAGATTCAGCCTGAATTAGTCAAAAAGTGGGAGGAAGCTTTTTCCAAGATTCTAAAGGAATGGGATAAATAATGGCCGGAAGTAGAACACTAAAACTTTCCATCCTTGCCGATGTTGATGATTTAAAAAAGAAGCTCGATACCGGCTCAAAAGAAGTTGAAGGTTTCGGCGGTAAGTTAGAAAAGTTTTCTAAAGTCGCTGCCGCAGCTTTCGCGGCTGCTGCCGCTGCTGCCGCTGCCTATGCTGGTAAATTAGCTATTGAAGGCGTTAAAGCTGCGATTGAGGACGAAGCTGCCCAGAAGCGTTTAGCTCTTGCCTTGCAAAACGTAACAAAGGCTACTGACAGTCAAATCGCTGCGGTTGAGGAGCAAATACTCAAGACCTCATTAGCCACCGGCGTAGCTGATGACAAACTTCGCCCAGCGTTGCAGCGTTTAGCCGTAGCTACCGGATCAGTTGAAAAGTCACAAGAATTATTGACGCTAGCCCTAGACGTATCAGCCGCAACCGGAAAAGACGTTGAGTCCGTCTCTCTGGCGTTGGCTAAAGCCTACGATGGAAACCTTGGATCACTAACACGTCTCGGAATTGGTATATCAGCGGCAGAGGCCAAAACTCTTGGCTTTGAGGGCGTAGTCAGTCAGTTAAGCAATACCTTTGGTGGTTCAGCTAAAACTCAAGCTGAAACTTTTGAAGGACGAATCGCTCGAATTAATGTTGCTTTTGATGAAGCTAAAGAAACTATTGGAACGGCTTTACTTCCTATCGTTGAAAAGCTTTTAACTTTCATAACCGAAAAGGTAGTTCCTGGCTTTAATAATTTGAAAACCACAGCTATTGATCCGGTCATAGCCGCTTTTGATAGAAACAAAGAGTCATTAACTACGCTTTATAACTTAATCAAAGATTTCATAATTCCAATTATTCTCAATAATCTGGGCGCAGCTTTGAAGTTTTTAGGCACTTTAGCAACTGGAATTTTAGATATCATCGGTGCGGTCGTTTCCGGTATTAAAACAGCTGTATCAGCTGCAATCACCGCAATTAACACAATCATTAAGGCCTATAACGCAATCCCGTTGTTGCCTAATATTCCAACTATTCCAGTCCCAAGCTCGAGCGGCAGCACAACCAAGACCACAACAGTCCCAACACTTCCAACCGCTCCAAAAATAACAACTCCACCAATTACTTCAACGCCGACAACAACTAGCGCGACAGGCTCAACAAACACCGCAGTTACGGCAACCGCTCCAAAAGTAACTATTCCAAGCAACGTCACTTTAACCAGTCCGTTCAATGCTGGTTCATTTAGAGAAGGCGAAGCCGCTTCAATGGCTGGAATGACCACAGTAGTTAATGTTTATGCACCAAGCGCAATAGACAAAGAGGGCTTCAGTCGAGCAGTGGTTGAAGCTTTGAACGAATCACAAAATCGCGGAGGTGGAGGCGGTGGTGGTGGTCTTAGAGCTACCGCAGCGATTCTATGACAGTCTGGACTCCCGAATGGCGCATCAAAGCTAACGGCAATACTGTAACTTCAGTAACGCTGGCTAATCTTACTGTTACTTCTGGCCGCACTGATATCAACAGCCCAACACCTGCCGGATACTGTCAGCTGCAGTTAATCAACACCGATAACAGCGTTTATAGCTTTGCCGTTAATACTGCAATAACAATCGAAGTCAAAGACAGCACAGCAACCTACGTCCCAATCTGGGGCGGTCGTATTTCAGATATTCGCCAAACAGTGCAGACAGCCGGATCAATTGCTGCTCCGACTGTAATCAATATAACCGCGATAGGCCCACTGGCCAGATTACAAAGAGCTACCTTCGATGGAAATCTAGCCGAGGGATTAGACGGCGCACAGATTCAAGATTTGCTAGATGATTTGCTCCTAAATAGCTGGAATGAATTACCACCGGCCGAAACTTGGGACACTTACAACGCAACCGAAACTTGGGCTAATGCGTCAAATATTGGATTAGGCGAGATAGACGCCGGCGAATATACGATGAACAGCCGTCAGATTACGGATCAAGTTATTTCGGTTGTTGCCAATCAAATCGCCTCATCGGCCCTCGGCTATCTTTACGAGGATGCTAGCGGCCTAATTGGCTACGCTGATGCCAGCCACCGACAAGATTATTTAGTAGCTAACGGATATACCGAGCTAGATGCTGGACAGGCTATTGGGTCAGGAATTGGCATAGTCCAGCGCCAAGGCGACATAGCCAACAAAATTGTTATCGATTATGGCAATAACTTTAATAGCCAATATATTGCCCAAGATACCGACTCTCAGGCCACCTATGGGCTCTACGCTGAACAGTTCAGCTCCTATGTTAAAAACGCTTCTGACGTTGAGGATATGGGCGACCGACTAATTCAGCTTCGCGCCTACCCTCGCTATATTTTCCAGTCAATAACCTTCCCCCTGCAAAATCCTGAAATGGACAATGCGGATCGCGATGCTCTGCTCAATGTATTTATGGGTCAGCCAATCAGAATAACCAACCTACCGCCGCAAATGCTGGGCGGCGAATTTACCGGTTATGTTGAAGGATGGACGTTTAGAGCGTCAGTCGGCGGCCTATCCATTACCCTTAACGCTACGCCTACCGAGTTCTCAGCGGTTGCGCAACGTTGGGAGCAAGTCAATGCGGCGGAAAGCTGGAATAGTGTGCTTAATACCTTAGAATGGCAGGACGCGATTGGAGTGATTAGTTAATGGCAACGACAACGAATTTCGGCTGGGAAACACCGGACGACACCGACCTAGTCAAAGACGGGGCGCTGGCTATGCGCACCCTCGGAAACGCTATTGATGCGTCTCTAGTTGATCTAAAGGGTGGAACGACCGGACAGGTATTGAGTAAGACTTCGAATACCGATATGGACTTTACTTGGGTTACTAGTGATGATGCTAATGCAATTCAAAACGCGATAGTTGATGCGAAGGGTGATCTGATAGCTGCATCGGCAGCTGACACACCAGCTCGCTTAGCAGTAGGCAACAACGGCGAAACACTCGTTGCAGATAGTTCCACTAGCACAGGAATCCGCTACAACCCACAGAATGCGGATTAAGAACACCAGCATCAGGGCGAACGCCGTCAGACGACATACAATCAGGTGACTTGTGCTCCGTAGCATTAGGGTTGTACGCCTCCAGAAACCACTGCTTAGATACAGTAGGCTTAGCCTTGATGATGACCATAGGTAGGTACAAGTTGCCGTCGTCCATAGCTTGCAGACTTGCCTTCGGGTAGGGCTTCTCATCGCCGTTAGCATCGACAAGAGCGAAGTCCTTGCCATTCATCTTGATACGCGCAGGCATGCCTGCGGAGAGACCCTGCATTGCTGCTTCGTTCTCAGTTGCCGCTGCTCCTTTACCCATGGCGAGGATATATGCTGGGATGGTGGATGCCTCGGGGACCATAATAGCTGTACTCATTGTTGCTCCTTATTAATGTTTCGTAGGATACGCTTTATACCGGGTCAGTTTTGAACCGGCAAGGACTAAATTTGGTTCAGGGTTTACTAACTTTTTCAGCGGCGATTGACTCTTGCCGCCACTGCTTGAAGAGTTTAGTGATCTCGTTGCTCAATGCGCGTGACCGTCTTCCTGCTGCTTTGTTGCCGATAACGGCTTGTCCAGACTCAGTATTGAAGCTGCTCAGTTTTGCTACGATAGTCTCCCTCAATTCTTTCATGCCTTTCTTACCTCCAGCTTTTTGAATGTTTGGTAGTTCACTCCAGGAGGAGCAACTTGGTTCTCGTCTATGTACGTCCGTACTTGGTCCTTCACTACACTCGCTGCTAAGAACGACAGGCGATTAGCTACGTCCTCCTGCACCCAGTCCATCAGAGATGTGCGATCGGCAACTGTGCAAGAGTCTTTGGAAGAGAATAAGGCCATACCAACGCCTTTGATCTTCACGTTGTCTACACCTTGTTTTGTCAACTGCGCAGCTAGCCAATCCTCGCGTTTCTGCTGTACCTCCTTTAGCGCTGACACCTTGTCGTTGAGCGCAGGGATCTCTTCATCCCTGGTCTTTCTGTATGCTGCAATAACAGACTCGAAAGTTACTGCTGGTTTTTCTTTCTTCTCTCCCTCCTTTTTCCGTAGGTCTGGTACATACCCTCCAGTTACTTGCCCTTTGTCATCGACATGCAGATCGACAACCACCTGACTGAGCCGACTCAACTCAACTATTACTTCGTCTGGTAGGTTGGTGTTCTCACATGCTGCTCGTATCTTCTCCGGCGACACGCCGAAGGTCAATGTTACTACGCTCATCTTTCCTCCTCCAATAAGTGAGCAATCATTTTTTCAAGATCCTGTTTATACAGATATTTAGTGTCCACAAGCTCATCACGCCATGACTTTACAACTGTAAAAACATAGCAAGGAAACGTATCTGGGAAGGAGGCAGTATCTCCGTCTCCCAAGTTATCAAACTCCCACTCTCGAAGGTCGTCTACTCCTTTTAATAGGTGCGGCTCAGTATACAAAGTCATCTTTCCTCCTATAAAGTTAATTGGTTATTTTGGCGGGCCTGGTAAAGGCATCCAGTGAGTTGGTTGCTGTGCTCTAGTCTGGAGCGTTCCATAAAGCCCCCGTCTATCATTGGACCAAAACGGTCTTGGATTCTTTGCGTATTTATCGCTATCGAACTCACCAAAGATTACGTTGTCCTGCCCATACTCTCCACACTTTGGATAGAAGAGAAGTACTCTAGTACCATCCTTCGGAGCTGTCTCAATCGGGTACCACTCGCTCATCTTTCCTCCTCCTTAATTTATTCTTACCTGCTCTGTAACATACTTAACACCTACCGTCAAGGGTTTTTGTTTACTACTTTACAAAAAATAATTTCTCAACTCTGGATAGCCTCCCATCTTTTCCTCTAATATCAGTAGTTACCTCCTTCTCCCACACAGTGTCACAGCAGATTGGCCTAATGTGATGTATCCCAATCCAACATCTTGTAGCACTTTTACTTTTCTAAAAATAAAAGGCACTGCTTGGAAAAATTCACAAGCTTCATCCACAGTCATATTTAAAACATCACTGATAGATTTTCCTTTGTACCTAATTTCCAAAGTTTCTCTATTATATCTTTTACCTCCACACTTTTCACAATGCACATATACATCTGGTAAAAAATTCATTTCTATCACACGCATACCACCTCCTTCACAAACCTCACATCTACCCCCTTTAACATTGAAAGAAAACCTTCCTGCTTGATACCCTCTGATTTTAGCTTCCGGAACTGCAGCAAATAAGGTTCTGATATCAGTAAAGAAACCACAATAAGTAGCTGGATTAGATCTTGGTGTTCTGCCAATAGGAGATTGATCAATTTCAATCACTTTATCGATATGCTCTAAGCCAGTCACTTTTTTATAAGGCATGGGTTTAGTCTTGCTATCATAACAATGTTGAGACAGAATTGGATAAAGGGTTTCATTAATTAATGTAGACTTACCTGAACCACTTACTCCAGTTACCACAGTAAATGTGCCCAATGGAAAATCACAATTCACTTTTTTCAAAGTATTCCCTGTAGCACCTTCAATGGTAATCTTTTTACCATTTCCTTTTCTTCTCTCAGCAGGAATCTCCATTTTCTTCTTACCAGCTAAATATAAAGCAGTATCAGATTTTGATTTAATTATTTCAGCAGGAGTACCTTGTGCTACGATATGTCCTCCATGAATACCTGCTCTAGGTCCAATATCCACTAGATAATCAGAAGCCATCATGATATCCTTATCGTGTTCTACCACTAATACAGTATTGCCAATATCTCTTAATTGCTTTAGCGCAGTGATTAATCTTTGATTATCTCTTTGGTGTAAACCAATACTAGGTTCATCTAAAATATAAGTAATGCCTTGTAATTGAGAACCAATCTGGGTTGCCAATCTAATTCTTTGAGACTCTCCACCACTGAGTGATTTGGAAGGTCTGCTTAAACTTAAATAAGACAAACCCACATTCATCAAAAAAGAAATACGATCGTCAATCTCTTTTAAAATGCCCGTAGCAATGGTTAATTCTTTCTTATCTAATTTCTTAGGCAATTGCAAAAACCATTTTTGCAAATCATCTAAATGCATTTCATTTAATGCTGCAATGTTTTGTTCATTTACCTTAAACCACAAACTTTCTTTCTTCAATTTCGCTCCATTACATGTTGAACAAGTATTCAATTCCATATAAGTCTCTACCCAGGCCTTCAGGTGGTCTGTACTTTGAGTACTTGTAAACCATCTCTTTAACATGGGTACTATACCCTCATAACTTCCGGTATAGGTATCTGGGATATTTTCATCATTCAAATCCAAATCAACTGTTGAACTGATGTTTTTATCACCAAACAAAATCAAATCTAATTGCTCTTTAGATAAATCTTGAATGGCTTTATCCAAACTAATTTTATGTTTTCTAGCAAACTGTTTAATCTGTGTAAATACACTCGCTTCCCTTGCCTCTCCTAATGGATGTATTGCGCCTTCATTTATACTAAGCGATTTGTCTGGCAAGATTAAGTTTAAGTCAATAGCATACACATTGCCCAATCCTTTACAAGTTGGACATGCACCATAAGGTGAATTGAAAGAGAAACTATTAGGTGAAGGTTCTTCATAACTCAATCCAGTCTCTAAACACATTAATTGTTTTGAGTATTGAACCGTTTTTGTTTTCCCTTCTTCAACAATAAATAATAAACCATTACCCATTTTCAAACACTGCGCAACACTCTCTCCTAATCTTGTCTTCATGCTATCATTCACCGGCAATCTATCCACCACCACTTCAATATCGTGTATCTTATATCTATCCACTTGAAGCTTTGGCTTTAGCTCCACCATTTCACCATCGATCCTAGCTTTTACAAATCCCTTTTTTCTAATCTCTTCAAATAACTCTCTATAATGTCCTTTTCTACCTCTTACTACTGGAGCCAATAAATTAATTTTCTTATCCTTGAACTGAGTAAAAATATTTTGAATGATTTCTGTTTCAGAAAATTTTATCATTGGCTTGCCTGTATTATAACTATAGGCTCTTCCAATTCT
>OGVI01000039.1_pt1 | contig 11171 bp, 24 predicted proteins | sample 1575701 | NCBI WGS metagenome assembly OGVI01 (sample SAMN07581551, study PRJEB24739) | freshwater metagenome | place: Singapore | collected 2015-04 | reverse complement strand
GTTTCCCAGTCACGATACTCATATGGACTGAAACAAAAACTGGCAGATAATTTGGCATATAAAGCCGACGAAAAGGCCGGAATAACTGTAGAAGATGCGCTGAATAGCACAAATGAACTGTGGAAACAACTGGTTGAAGGTAACTGGAATGCAAAACGTAAAGACGCCTCGGAAATAGTCAAAGTAAACAAAAACACCGTGGCAGCTAAAATGGAAAATATGTCTGAAGAAGAAAAAGCTCAGGCCATCGCACTCATGAAATCACTCGGCATTTCACTGTAACCATAACCATTGGAGGACTAATAAATTGAGCCAGTTGGAAATCGCCATAATTATTAAATTACACGTTACATATTAAACCTGAGAGGAGGTGATAAATAATGACTGGCTGTAACGGAATCTGTAACAATTGCCAACAAAAGAAACGTTGTGGACTTTACCAGACAGGAGAATTGTAAGGAGGTGAATTAGAATGAAAATCTGTATAAGTGCCAGAGGTAAATATGTAGTATTACTAGACGGATTTATCAGCGCAATATTTGATAATCTAGTCAACGCCGTGGCATATGTCAGAAGCCTTGGCAGAATTCCAGAGTATACATGGACAGAGGAATATTGAGAATTCCTCGTATACGCAAAATTGAATAAGTAACTAAAATGCTGAGCTAACGGCAATACGGGCGAAAGGAAATGTTATGTTAAAATACTATATATGCGGGCTAGAGAATAGTCTAAAAACAGTGCAGGATACTATTGCTAATGCAGAACTTGATTGTGTAGAGTTACACCAGTTAGCCGTTGTTGAAGGAATACTTAAAAAATTAGTTGCACCAAGAAACGTCAAAAATTGACATTTTAAACTGTAAAATAATTTGTATAGGTGGAAAATAATTCTTGACAGTTTTTATCGGATATGATATAAATAAATCATGTAATAATTACAGCGGAAATGGAGGTACACAATGAAAAAGTTACTGTGGGCATTAGTAATAACACTGGCGATTTATTCAACTGGTAACTGTCAGACACCTGAAGATGTAATGTTCCAAAAACTTCTTAAAAATATGGAAGTAATGGAAAACATTACCGCAGAAGAGAGGTATGATGAACTTAGGGAGAAATTTGTAGAGTTTCTTGTTGAATCGTTAAATAACTGTAAGGACTGTGAGCAGGAATATACCGACACCGACTGCGAGAATATCGAAGAAGCTGCAGACATTTATATTGACGACCTGAGAGAGAGGGAACAGAAATGACTGAAAGTGACCTGACTGGAATTGGTACATTAATAATGCTTGTATGCGCCATTATAGCAGTAAAAATAGTTGAATGGAGGCAGAAGAGATGAGTATACAAAAGTTATTTGATAAAGTACTAGAACTTGAACATGGTGAAATAATAACACTTACATTTCAGAATGAAAAAGACTTAAATAGTAAAAGGACTATGTTATTCAGAGAAAAGAAACTGTACGAGAAAAGAACTAGGAATAAGGCATTTAAAGCTATATTCATAACAAAGGAGGTGAAAACGAAAGAAGGAATATTCAAAATACACCTTAGTACAAGCGGAACATTGTTAGACTTTTTAACAACAGCAGTTGTAAAAGACAAAGAAGGAAATGAAACGCCAATAAACTTAGATTAACATGGAGGCTACAATGAATACAGAAATGACTATTGAAAAGTGGAACTCATTAAGTGAAATGGATAAAACAATACTCAGGAATTTGGGAATAACACCTGAAGCAATTAAGAAGGAAAAAGTACACAAATTTAAGCAAAATCCAATAACAGTTGAAAGAAGGCTTAGTACACGCAATACCGCACCTGATGAATATTATGTGAAGATATTTAGAAATTGCGGTTGCTGTAAAACAAAGGAAACTGTACACGGCAAAATGGTTAAGAAGAAACCTAGTGATACATTCCTATCATTCGCGCCACAGGAGATACCGAGCGGTGAAGTGTTTAGGCAACTTTCAGTGCAAAGTGTTACCTGTCCTTACTGCGAAGATACGTTACTGCAGTTGTCTGTCATGGAATTAACTAAGATAATTGTCACCTTACACGAAGTTCATGCAAGGAGGTGTGCTATATAATGAGAGAATTATTGATTAAATGGCTGAATGAGGCAATGAATTTAAATACTGGTGAAGAATTGTATATACCAGCAGATAATTCAATAAGCCAAAAGGACTTTTATAATGCTATAAGGAAAGAATTGAATATACTTAGGAATGTAAACACGGAAGAAGCAGCAAAGTTAAGGATTTACAATACATACAAAGATGGAAAGTTTTGGACAGTAATAAAGAAAATTGCAATAACCCCATTAACGGCCTTTAAAAAGGATTCTGAAGGAAATGTAAGCCGTGTAGTTATTAGTAATGACAAGGATAAACTTAAAAGACAGAAACTAATGGAGGCTCACAGTGCTGAAAACGCTAATTGAAATGTTTGAAACGTCTTGTAGTATAACAGGGCATGTGTATAATAGTATATACAGTTGCGTTAAACTTACTCAAAGACAATATAATATGAAAATAGCAGTACTATCTGCTAACGTTCCTCATAATTTACGTCAGTATTACGCGGATTTACTTATGCTAAAATTACTCGAAGAAGGGAGAATTTAAATGGCTAGACAAATTACTTTCGAGCTTATAGTTGAAGTAGAAGAGGATGAAGTTGTTAATCTTGATAAATTAGAGGAAATGCTGTCTGAAATGGAAGAGATTTGTGGTCGTGAAGGATTTAGTATGTACGATACATCTGTTAAGGAGGAGGAGTGAATACTCTATTTTGGTGTTACGAGTGTAAAACTAAAGCACTTAAAGATGAGGACGGAATAGAGTATGGACATTTAAATGGCTGCAGTAAATACATAAAATACTTGGAGGTTAAACGTGGCCTTTTTAAAAAGAAACGGAATAATGCTGGCGTATCCGGCAGACGAGAAAAGAATCTCAGCCTTTCCTTTGCTTGAGCAAGAGGACGGGACTAAAAAGAGAGTAATGTTTCATCAACCTAAGTTAAATGGTGAACGAGCAAGAGCTGAATGGTTTGATAACACTCCATATTTAATAAGTAGTTATGGAAATGAGTTTAAGTTTCTCGAACATTTACAGCACGAATTGAAAGTGCTAGCAAAGGAGATGGAAAATGAGTACAAATTCGATGGAGAAATATACGTGCATGGGTGGAGTCGTGAGCGGATTGACTCCGCGCTCCGAAGAACGAAAAATAGAAATCCTGATACAAATCAACTCGAGTACCACATCTTCGACTGGCAGACAAGAAATGACTTACACAGGCAATACGACCGTATTAGAGTTCTGGGAGACATGGAGCAAGCTATTGGACGACTTGGGTTGCAAAGTGTTAAGATCGTACCTTACGGAGTCTGCTCAGAAATAGATTGGTTACATCACTGTAATGAATACTGCGAGGATGGTTATGAAGGAATTATACTTAGAAATCCTTTTGGAACTTACGAAGAGAAGCGAGTACCAAGCTTGCTTAAATTCAAGCCAACTGAAACAGATACGTATAGAATCATCGCCATTAATGAAGCTGTATGTATTGAAACTGGTGAACCCAAGGGTATGGTGGGAAGTTTTACTGTCGCTTCAAATTCCGAACCAGAAAATGTTACCTTTGATGTTGGAGCTGGAAAGCTTAAACACACAGAGAGGATAGATATTTGGAATAGGAGAGATAAAATAGTTGGTTATGAATTATTAGTTAAACATGAATTACTCAGAACAACAAATCAAGTACCTATAGCGGCAGTTACTGTGAAAGTTATTGAATAAGTTGAAAATGTCAATTTTTGACGTTTCTCGAAATGAAAGGAGAATGAAATTATGTATGAAACTGATTATGTAGAAATACTTATAAACAATGCTGGAAGTGACTATAAGTCATGCACTAAAGAAGGAGAAATACTACTAAAGGCAATAACAGCGTTTAAAAATAAGTTTCCTAAAAATGTACTTACTATTCTTGAATTAAGAAAAGTTATAACAAGTAATACTAAAACATACTTAGATAGAGATATAAATATTTGGAATTTTCACAATCTGCAGTATAAAAGACTTAAAAAGAAAACTGAAAAGAATACGGAAGGCTGGACATTGGATAAAACAGCAGAAATATGCGGAATGACCAGAGGAGCAATAATAGCATTACTTGGTAAAATAGAAAAAGTTAAGATAACTACAGTTGCTAAAGGAGAGTAGTATGGAAGTTAGAAATAGGATAATTTATTGCACAGAAGAAGAATTCACAGACTTTACTGAAGGCGATGAAGGTATCTGCGTTAACTGCGGAAATACTCAGTTTTGTTGTGAACCAGATACAAGGAAGTATACTTGTGAGGATTGCGAACAAAACACAGTATACTGCGTAGAAGAACTTCTTATTATGGGCAAATTAATAATGACTGGAGAGTGACATGGGGATACAGTTAGAACTAGAGCAGGCAGAAGCTGTGACAAAAATAAGTGAATGGTACAAAAAGAGAAGTAAGAAAACATTCACATTAGCCGGACTTGCGGGAACAGGTAAAACAACAATAATTAAGTATTTTATGGATAAACTTAACTTGCACCCAGATGATACAGCATTTGTAGCATTTACAGGAAAAGCGGCGTTGGTTCTTACGTCAATGGGAACTCCTGCAACAACTATTCATAAACTAATCTATAAAGTAGAAGAAGATAAAGCAACAGGTGATATATTCTTCACTAAAGCTGATAGAATACCGAATACTATTAAATTAATAGTTGTTGATGAGGCGTCTATGGTAAGTGATGATATACAAAAGGACTTAGAAAGTTTCAATGTTCCTATAATTTACCTTGGAGATCACGGACAGTTACCACCTGTGCAAGGTGTAAGTAAGTTAATGATGAATCCTGATGTAAAATTAGAAAAGATTCATAGGCAGGCTGAAGGAAATCCGATTATTTGGCTTGCAAAGTTGGCAAGACTTGGAGCAAAGATTCCTTATAAACAGTATGCTCCAGGAGTTATTAAAATGAGTATGAAGGATGTAACTCCTAGTTTACTTACAAGTGTTGAACAAGTACTTTGCGGAAAGAATGTAACTAGAAATAAGCTGAATATGAGAATTAGAGCCTGTCTTGGTAAAGCTACACCAAAAGTAACAGTAAATGATAGAGTTATTTGTCTTAGGAATAACTGGAAGAAAGGTTATATAAATGGAATGACTGGAGTTGTAACGGCTATAACTGACTTTGATAAAAGTCATATAGATGAAAAAGATAGTTGGAGATATCATCCAGAACAAAAAGCTATGAATCTTAAACCAGATTATGATATGGATGAGTTTGAAGGTGGAGAGTTGCATAATATTCCATTTGATATGGGCGTATTTACACAGCAAGTTCCGCCGGATATGAAGAATATTTGTGTAGAACCTTTTGACTATGCCTATGCTATAACAGTACATAAAGCACAGGGAAGTCAGTATGTTAATGGTATGGTAATAGAGGAATATTTGGGAGATAGTGGAATACATAAAAAATGGCTTTACACAGCTATTACTAGATTTGCCCAAGGGCTTGTTCTGGTAGGAAAGTGAGATAATTATGAGCAAACCAGAAAGTATGGAAGAAGCAATAGATGATGATATATGCCCAGAGTGTGAAGGTTCTGGAAACGTAACAGTAATCTGCAGAATGTGCGATGGTAGTGGTTGGATTGGAGGAGTTCCTGGAGGAGAAATATGTTGCGGCGGAACTGATACAGCCTGTTGTGCTAGGTGTAGAGGTGATGGAACGTGGCATCCTGAGTTAGATGATGGTGACTACGAAGAGGAATAAAAAATATTTGTTAGGTGGAAAATAGTTCTTGACTTTCTATAAAATTTATGATATAATAAACTACGTTTGCAAGGGAGACTTACACTATGGAATTATCTAGAGCAGAGGAAATTAATAACTTTATAAGTGAACATAAACATCTAGGTAGAGAAGCGGTTAATAAATTACTTAAACAAAAGTTCAATGTACAGTTTATGTATAATAGGTATAGACCTCACGCGGGACTTAAGGAAAGAGTTAGGAGAATGACTAAAAAAGGTTTAACTATGGAGCAAATAGAGCATATACTCTTTGGAAATTCGGAGGATGATAAGAATGAGTAAAGTGCTTAGTTATGAAGATAGACTAAGAGGTGACTTTAAAAGATATTTAATTAAAATAGCAGCTAATAAAAGTAATCCAGAACTCACAGAGGCAGAGATACTTAAGGCGTTTGACCTAGCAGTACAGAAGCAGAAATTAACTACTCTTGAGCACGAATTATTAGAGTCGAAAAAGTCAAAAATTGACGTTTCTCGTGAATTACCGTATAAAGAGTTATTTGGTATTTGTAAGGATTTTGTATTTAGTATAGCTGAAGTAGAGCAAGGAACTTTTCTTAACGAAGAAACACTACTTACAGTTGATAGAAATTCTTTCGATGAACCTTGTTCCACTATGCAAGCTAGAAAAGTACTTATAGAGTTAGCAAGAGTAGCAAATGTAGGTGGAAAAAATATTTCATAGGTGGAAAAAAGTTCTTGACAGTTTTTTACATTCATGGTAATATGTTTTTAACAATGGCGGAAAACATTAGATAATTATTCACTTGAAAGGAGGTTAAATATGAAGTCATGAGTAATGGCTTGAGTAGTAGAAATGTTCAGGCTATCGTATCTGCAGATGTACATAAAGTACTACGAGATGCAGCATACGACCACGATATGCCACTTAGAGATTTAATTGCTAGTGTCCTATCGGATTACGCAAAGAAAGTTGTAGAAAGTCAATTAAAAATGAGGGAGTTAAACTCCCCATAATCCCACAAGAGAAGGAGATTCAAGATGAGCGAAGAAACCACACAGGCAGAAGCAACTGAAGCAGTAGCAAAGCGCGACAAGAAACTGACCAAGAGCATCGAAGGTGGCGTTGTTACTATCGAAGCTATCGGTGGTGAGAAAGGTGCTCAGGCTTTCAACGTAGCTGATCTTCCCGCAAATGTACAGGAAGCTCTTGTTCCGTTCGGTCTGTCCCACAAGCTTGGTGACGCAGCTGCAGGTCGTACTGGTAAAGAAGCCGAAGAAGCTATCCAGAAAGTATGGGATGGCCTGATGAAAGGCGACTGGACTGTTCGTGCTCCTGCTATGCCGAAGGTCAAAATGTCAGACGTTAAAAATGCTCTGGCTGAAATGTCTCCGGAAGATGCAGCTGCAGCTAAAGAGCTGATGAAGAAACTCGGTTTGGCTGTCTAATTAAATCCAACCAGAAACATGACCTTTAGTGAGTGATATCGATGAAGGGATGTCGGTAACTGGTTGGTAAATGTGTCGCAGGGAAACGGCCTGCATAAAACCTTTTAAACTTTATACGCCCAGTGGGACAGCGGTTAGTACCGCATACTTAAGGCAAACCACGCTAAAGTACCTGCGACACTATTTAAGAAAGGTGGTCACATGGAAATACCTCATCATGATAATACAAAGAGACACGCATTTGTAGAGTGTAGAAGGAAATACTACTTCCAATATGTAAAGAATTATAAAACATTCTACGGAAGTAATGCACTTCGTTACGGACTCGTATGGCACGCTGGGATGGAAGCGTATTACGAGAATGTAAAGCAAAAAGGATTCAGTAAAGATGGAACAGCAATACAAGAAGCCTTCAATGCCATGAAGAAAGAATGGGATGAAGCTTCCGCAAAAGAGAACTTTTACTCAGATTATCGGACGTTGGAAAACTGCTTCAATTCGTTTCTGCAGTATATACAACATTTTAACTCCGATGAGATGATGCTAAAGGTACTGAATACCGAAGAGCCATTCAAAATACTAATGAAACCAGAAAATGACTTAGAGTATAAACTATTTAAAGATTTAAAAGAGTTTCATTTCACTGGTAAGATTGACATGGAGATTGAGCTGAATGGAAGAATGTGGATTAACGAACACAAGACTACCGGACAGCCGCTTGACACGCAGGTGACTAGATTGAATAGAAGCGCTCAAGTGATGGGTTACTTCTACGCTAAGGGAAGAATCAATAGAGGAGAGAGAAACCCCGATGGCGTACTTATGACTATTCATCATTTGAGTGCAAGAAAGTCAACTGCCAAAGGTAAGGAAGGTGAGTACGGTACACCGAAGATTGACTTTAGAAGGGTTCCGCAAGTTTTCAGTGAAAATGATATCCAACAGTGGAGAATGGCATTTATGTCTACCGCTTTGGATATACAGATTGAAACTGAAAGAAATCTGTGGCCAATGTGTCACGATGCTTGTTTTAACTTTGGTACCTGCCCATTTTTGCAGATATGTGAGCAGAACTCAAGTATTGATGACATATGGCTTGATGAACAAAGGTATTATGTGGCGGAGCCGTGGGAAGTTGCTAAAAGCGTTACAGGAGCAGGTATTATAAATTAAAGGAGATAGTATGCAGAGACCTGAGTATGATGTAGTTATTAGTGGAGCAGATAACGGTATTATAGTTAAAATTGGTTGTAAAACTCTTATATTCAAAGAAACAGAAATGGGAGAATTTATGGCTGATTTATCCACGTTTATTACTGGAGGATACAGGGGATACCAGGAACTTCGTAAAAAATATTACGCAGAAGAAATGGCATCTGAAACGAAATGCGATTCGGCGCAAGATGTTCCTCCTCCACTAAGAACAAATTGTTAAAGGAGGTAACAAATGGCTATACTAGATGCAATGGAAATAAGCCTTGATAGTGTGCTAGTAAAGACACTTGTGGTAGGTGATTATGGTACAGGTAAAAGTGTGTTTGCCAGTACATTTCCAACTCCTGGCTTTCTGTTTGACTTCGATAAGGGTGCTCTTACGTACAAGGGTAAGGATTTCAAATATGGACAGTATCCTATCACAGCAAACGGCTGGGTTGAATTTGAAAAGGACTTTAACGAGGTTGTTAAGCGCACAAAGGAGGGAGAGTTTAAGACTATTGTCTTCGACTCAACAAGTTTGCTCACTGATATCGCAATGGAGAGGGCGTTACAACTCGATCCGAAACGAAGTCCAACTGGTGGCCCACTGTGGAACGTTCACTACGGAATTGTACGAAATCTTGTTGAGGGCAAAATTAGACAGCTTTTACAACTCCAAGCAAACATTGTCGTTATATCGCATCTTGAAATTATTAAGGATCAAGAGAGCGGAGCGATACTTGGAACGCAACCGTTACTTCCAGGTGCATTATCAACTAAAATGCCTGGATACTTCGATGAAGTATACTTTGCATTTTCGAAAGTTAAAGATGGAAAGCCCGACTTCTACCCTCAAACTCTACCAAGAGGTCATTACAAGGCTAGAAGCAGGGTAAGTGGAAAGGCTCAAGCATTGCCATTTGAGATACCGAATGATTATCCTAACTTACTTAAGCTAATTGAAGCTGAAATGAAAAAAGATAAAATTAGAATGGAAAATGCAGCGAAGTCTGCATAACTCGGGCTTAGCCCAAACACACAAAGGAGAATATAAAATGAGCGAAGAAACCAATGTGCAGGAAGAAGTGGTAACAGATTTTAACCTTGAGAATGACTTCAAAGTTGACCCTCTAATTCCTAATGGTAATTATTCTGGTAACGTAGTTGAGGTTGTGTTTAAGCAGGATAAAGCTTGCATCCAGTGGAGAGTAACACTTGACGGTAATGGTAACTATATGAGCGATGGTGAAACACCTGTTGATGGCGCAACTATTTACTTCAATAACTGGTTGCCTAAGAAGGGTGATGAGAGTGCAATGACTCCTTCTGGACGTAGCACGAAGTTCCAGAGCAAAGTAAATCAGCTTGCACGTTTCGCTAAGGGTATGAACCTCAACATGAACTCGATTGACATTATTAAGGAAGCTATTGATAATGGCGACTACATCGGACTCGCAGTTAAGGTTAAGATTGAAACCAGCGAATATCCGGCAGGAAGTGGTCAGTTCAAAAACGACTGTAATCAGATGGTCGCAGCATAAAATGTCAATTTTTGACGTTTCTTAAAATCGACAATAGCCGAGGAGATAATATCAAATCGGCTATTGTTTTAAGGAGAATTAGACTATGGCCCGCTTACAGGATTTACGACAGGCCTTTTCTCCGCTTAGTTGGCAAGAAAAACTAAAGTTTATTGAGGAATACCGTACTAAAAGGTATAACGATCTAAACACAGTTCAGGAATTCGACTTAAGCAAGAGAAAGACTACGTCGTCTAAGAAAAGAGAGGCTAAGGAACCGAAGGAAAAAGTTGTAAAAAAGATTACTAAAAAAGCTATTACGGAAGCAGGACTTAGTCCAGAACAGATTTCATTACTAAAACAACTAGGAGTTCTACAATGATTTATCTCGCAAGTCCGTACACAGCAAAGATTCATGATTGTATTGATGGAGTTGATACACCAGATGTAATTGAGCATAAAAGGTATATTGAAGCATGTATGGCTGCAGGGTTTATTATGAAGATGGGAGAATTGGTATACAGCCCTATTGCGCACTGGCATGTGATTGACAAACTGTTTAAAGGAACAATAGGCTACGAAGATTATCTTGCGGCAGATATGCAGATGATCGAACTTTGCAGAGAAGTGCATGTACTTATGTTGGATGGTTGGGAGAAAAGTCGTGGTGTGCAGCTTGAAATTGAATTTGCTAAAATGAAAGAAAAACCAGTAAAGTATTTGAAAATGGATAGTATGGGGGTTCATTATGAGTCACTTAGTAGAGTTTGATCCTGGCTCAGATTGAACGCTGGCGGCATGCTTTACACATGCAAGTCGAACGGTAACAGGTCTTCGGATGCTGACGAGTGGCGAACGGGTGAGTAATGCATCGGAACGTGCCCAGTCGTGGGGGATAACGCAGCGAAAGCTGTGCTAATACCGCATACGATCTATGGATGAAAGCGGGGGACCGTAAGGCCTCGCGCGATTGGAGCGGCCGATGTCAGATTAGGTAGTTGGTGGGGTAAAGGCTCACCAAGCCAACGATCTGTAGCTGGTCTGAGAGGACGACCAGCCACACTGGGACTGAGACACGGCCCAGACTCCTACGGGAGGCAGCAGTGGGGAATTTTGGACAATGGGCGCAAGCCTGATCCAGCCATTCCGCGT
>OGVI01000038.1_pt1 | contig 11201 bp, 17 predicted proteins | sample 1575701 | NCBI WGS metagenome assembly OGVI01 (sample SAMN07581551, study PRJEB24739) | freshwater metagenome | place: Singapore | collected 2015-04 | reverse complement strand
AGCCATTAATCCTAAAAATAAAATAACACCCGAAGCAGTTGAGGCGCGCGCTAGCGATATAGAAATTAAAACAACCGCAGTGACACCAAGAAATAAAAAAGCGTTGGAATTAAAATACCGCCAAAAGATCATCACGATAGGAATGCAGGCAGTCAAAACAGAAAAGCTAAACCGGAATAAATATGCGGCACGATAATAAGGCTCAAAATACTCTCCCTTAAATTGTTTAGCTGAAAAAGGATCATCAGCGAACATTGGAACAAATCCCATAACAAGATATGCAAGACTTATACCCAAAATACCAAGCAAAATAAGTCTTTTCGCCCTAACACCTATCAGCACATCGACATTAACCTCGAAAACCTTTCTTAAATGAAAGATAATCAGCCGCCAAGTTATAATCTAAATGATTATAAAAGGCTCAACGACTAGTTGCTGAAACCTCGTATGCGTAGTATACTTATTTATATGAATTATAATGAAAAATTAGCATACTTTGCGGGACTACTAGATGGAGAAGGTAATATACAAGTTCAAAAACTTAAAACACAGTACACAGCAAGAATAACAATTGCAAATACTGACAAAGAGATGATTGACTGGTTAAAGAATAATTTTGAAGGATATACCTATGTTCAAAAAAGAGGACATAGAAATCCTAAATGGAAAACTTGCTACTTCTGGATAAGAATAATTTCTGGAAAAGCAGAACAATTTATAAAAGATTTAATTCCATATTCAATAACTAAGAAAGAAAGATTAAATATGCTCTTAGAGTTTCTTTCTACAAAATCAACCAATGGAATAAGTATTACCGAAGAAGTAGTAAAGCAAAGAGAATCAATAATATCAAAGTTAAGATTATTGAATAAAAGAGGAATATAATGCAACCCCGAATGCCCAACACCGAAAGGTGAAGATATAGTCTGAACATATTGGTGACAATATGAAGTGAAAGATAATAGGCTTTCACGATAACAAAATGACATTGACACTTGACTTCTTAGTCCCTTTAAAATAACTTGGGGGACTTAAAATCACTTCTGATATACGGCGAACGCTGAAATGTCAACGCCTAGCAAGGTTTTTCAAGAAATTGATACCGGCTACAACGACTAAGCGAAGTGACTCCGATCCAAAAGGAGATGCAATAGTCTGAACTTGCGAGAATAACAATCGCAAGAGATAGATCCAAATCGCCGCAAAACGATTTCTAGGAAGTGGTCTATCCCCTCAATGTGAGGAGTAACAAATGCAAGTTGTCGACACTGTGCTTCGTGCAAACGTCTTTACAACAGCTTAATAGCTAGGCTGATAATTGATTACTTGCTCTTTAAAACCAATATGTTAAGATATAGGAATGAATAAACAATGTTCAAAATGTAAGCTTATTAAAACAATAGACGAATTTCACAAAAATAAAGAAATGAAAGATGGACACTTTGCTCACTGTAAAGAATGTCACCATTTAAAAGCAAAAGAATGGGAAAAGAATAATCGTGAAAAACGTATTGCTTATCAGAAAAAATGGACAAAAGAAAATCCAGAACTGATTAAAAAATACCAAAAAGCATATAGAGATAGAACAGATAAAGGAATTTTAAAACAAAGAAGACAAAATTGGAATAAAAAGGAATTAAATAAAGTATATGAATCCTTAATTCCAATTCAAAACGATAAATGTGCTATTTGTGAAAAACCCTTTAAAAAAAGAAGATACATTGACCACAATCATTCCAATAGAGAGATAAGAGGATTGCTATGCCAATTCTGTAACGTAGGAATTTCATATTTTGAAAACGTTGAAGGATTTGCAGAGAAAGCAAAAAATTATCTTAATAACTATCCGGCAAAGAAAGTATCATTACGAAAGTATTGGTACAAGTAAGCAATTATTTTAATGGGACTAATTCGGTGGAAGTCTATAAATAGATAATACCGAGCCAGCAGAGAGAATTCGAAAGGTCTCTCGGGCGTGTGTGACGGTCAGGAGTGAATAAATATAATCTCCATAAATGCCCCAACCGAAAGGTATGATATGACCTGACCTTTCTAGAGATAGAAAGAAGTGAGAAATAGAAAACTCACGATAACAATAGTGATGCTCGCAAAGACTAAAAAATTCCGTAGTTCTACTATGGATTTCCCAATCAAGTACCAAGCCGGAGTCGCTGGTACATCATTCTCAGGATTTGATGTTCTTCCAACTTCAGCTTCAGATACTAGAGTTCTTATGGTCTATACTCCTAAGTTCTACGCAGTAAACGTAGCACTTCCAGGAACAGAAATTGCAGCTAACAACACAATCCAAAAAGTGATGGACTTAGCTACAGTTGAAATGAGATCACGAGCTCAAGATTTAGCAGACAGTCTTGGTACCGTATTTTACGGTGATGGTACAGGAAATGGAGGTAAAGACTTCCTAGGTCTAGCAGCTATCGTTGATGATGGTTCTTCAGTTTCAACAATTGGAGGTCTATCACGATCAACATATGCAACATTACAATCAACAGTGACAGCTTCTTCAGGTACACTTTCACTTGCAAAAATGAGAACACTTAAGAATGCTATTGCTGATGCAACAGTAGAACCTACAGTTGCTTATACAACATACGCAATCTCAGCACTTTATGAATCTCTATTGCAACCTCAAGAAAGAATTATGAAAGATGTTAAGATCGCTGAAAACTTCAAAGGTTACACAGGTTTCAAATCATTAGAATTCGCAGGTCTTCCTGTAATTTCAGACAGAAAGTGTACATCAGGGGTATTGTTCTTCCTTAACGAAGAATTCCTTGATTTCTACGCTCTTCCAACTGCAATTCCACAATTCGGTGGTGAACCAGTACCAGTAGCTTCAAAACTATTCGTAGGTAACTCATACAATGAAGTAGGTTCTCTAGGTTTCTCTTGGACAGGATGGATTAAATCAACTAACCAATTTGCATTCAACAGCTTCATTACTCTTGGAGGTCAATTGATTACTGATAACCCACGCCGACACGGAAAATTGACCGGAATTTCAAGTATTTAGTCTTCTTGTTATATTATCAACTAACATAACAATATTATGGCTAACGATTTAAGAAATTACGAACCAGCATTAAGAGCTGGATCAGACATTACAACAACAGGTGCTATTACTGGTGGAACTATTACTTCAACAGGAGCATTAACAGCTTCTTATGGAATAACAGTGGCATCAGGCCAATCAATTGCAGGAGCAGGTACAGGATCAAATGGTATTGTTCTTTCAAACTTGAAAAACTCAGCAGCAACAGCACTTTCAGGAACACAAAAAGATATTGAAATAAGTATCGGCGGTGTAGCATACTACTTTACTGTATATCCTACAAAGGCTTAATATTATCAATTAATTAATTCACAATTATGGCAAAATTATCATCAGCTTCATTAGTTCAGCCACAAGATTTGTATGTTTCATCAACAACAGCTCAAACTGATCTAGGACAGCTAGCATTTACACCAGACGGCCGAGCATTTAGATATGCATACGCAGGAGGTGTAGCCCTTGTAGCAGGTACATTGTTACAATCAGCAGCAGAAACTACAGGTTGGGAAAATCTAACAGCAGTAGCAGCATCAGTTGGAGATACAAGCATTTCAGCTTCTTCAACTATCACAGCTACAGCTAACCAACTTGCAGGAGGTTATGCTTTGATCACAGTTACTCCAGGTATTGGTCAAATGTATGGTATTTCAGGACACGCAGCTTATTCAGCAGCAGCTCCTACAATCAACCTTACAGAACCAGTTCGAGTAGCTTTGACAACATCATCAAGAATTGACTTAGTGGCATCACCTTATTCAGGTGTTATCATTAACCCAGCAACTGCTACAGCAGCTCCAGTTGGAGTCGCAGTAGTAGCAACACCTATCAACAACTACGGTTGGATTCAAGTAGGTGGAGTTGCAAACATTCTAAACGATGGAGGTTCAACTGTAGGTACAAACGTATCAGCTTCAAACGCTGTTGCAGGTGCCGTAGAAGCCGCAGTAACAGCTCAAGCTGCTATTGGAGTTGCTTTGACAGGTATCTCAACTACAGAAAACGGAGCAATTAAATTGTTTGGTTTACTATAGTTTCCTAGTAGGTCCCCTTTATGGGGGGCTTATCTAGAAAGCTAGTCCCTTTCTAAAATTAAAAGTAATAATAAAAAAATATGTCAGAAATTAATGTATACGATAACAGCAGAAAATTCATTTTTAGTAACTGGACCAATGAAGATTTTGTAGGTACTTGGGGCGGTGTACAAACCTTAATTAAAGCCGGAGAAACAAAAGAGTTTGAAATGTCTCTAGCATATCACTTTACAAAGCACTTAGTTGATCGTGAATTACAAAAACAAGGCAAAGCACATCTTGCAGGTGTACCAGAAGAAAGAAAACCATTAGAAGAAAAAACAATCGCAGAATTGGTAGCAGGTCAAGATAGCCCAGCTTTGGCAACACTTAAGGCACAAATCAAGGCAGAAGTATTGGCGGCCGAAGAAAAAAAGACATCAAAAAAATCTAAGAAAGAAAAGAAAGAAGAAGTTAAAGAATCAGATCCATCAGAAACAAAAGAATTTGAAGACGCTAATAAATAATTATGAAACTATTTACTCCCCAACAAGCTAAACAAGAATATAAAGCCAAACAAGGGGTGGATGTAGTTCAAATTGCTTACTTAGAAACAACACTTAAAAGTCTACAAGAACAAGTCAACCGAGAAAACGATAATTTCACAAAAAGACTAGAAGAGCAACGAAAGGTCTATGGCGATGAAAAGATTGCGCTACGGGCAGATTTGGCCCAATTAGAGGCATCTGTGAAGCTACTTAAGGAGCAAAGAAAAGCCCTAATGATACCAGTAGATACACTTAAGAAAGAAGTTGAAGAAATGCATAAGGAAGCCGAAGCCCGGCTAAAAGACATAGATTTCAAAGAAAATGAAATAAATGGTAAAATAGAGGTATTGACAGCAAAGTTGGATGAGCTTTCAGAAAGAGAGCTTAAAATAAGCAAAAAGGAATCAGAGATAGAATCAAAGATAAAAGGTATTGAAGAAGAGAGTCAGCAAGTATCAGATGGCCACAAAAGGCTGAATGAATTAATGAAAAACTTTAATTCTGAGGTTACAGATAAAACAAATCAACTGTCAATCAAAGAAAAAGCACTTGAAATTGAAAAACAAAGAATGGCAGAATATTTAGAGTCTAGAACTAAGGAATTAAATGAACAAGAGAGAGGACTAGCAGATAGACGGGCCGCACTAGAAAGAGCAATCAAATTATCAAAAGTTAACATATAAAACAATGGCAGATCGTAACAGTATATTGTGTCAGAAAAGCACAGCAAATACACCAAGTATCTTAACAGATACAACTGGAATACCAGACAATCCTGCAAGAGCCGGATGGTCTATTCAAAACGTAGGTACCAATCCTCTTTTTGTTAGATTAGGAGGTACCGCTTCATCAACTGTATATCATTATGTTTTGAAAGGAGGTACGGGAAATGATGATGGTCTTGGAGCTTTAATAGCACAAACAACAGGGACAGTATTTACAGGGGCAATTTCAGTTGCAGGAACTTCCCCACGTTATGTGGTAATGGAAATGTGATAAAATATGGGAAGAAACAGTAACGGATGGAAAATACTAAAAATTAATAATAAATAATATGACACAATTTAACCAACCAACAGCACTTCCAACAGATGCTGAAACACAAAATCATATCAATGCTTTAAATGCTCAAATAGCAGACAAAGAAGCGACTATCGTAAGACACAATGGTGTTATTACTTCACTACAATATACCATTCAACAACTTTCAAATGAGAAGGCTGAATTAGAAACAAAAATTCCTTTATTAAAAGATGAAGCCGAAAAATTAGGTTCTGAAATTGCAGAACTAGAAAGTAAGCTTGATGATCAAACAAAAGTTCTAGAACAAATAAAAGAAGAGTCTATTTATAGAAAAGAAGAACTAGATAAAAAGGAAAAAGAAATAGAAAAAGCAGAAAAAGAACTAGCAAAAGAAAAAGAAGTTGTAAGCAATGACAGAATGAAAGTCATCACAGATCGTGTAGAGATTGAAACAAAAAAAGAAGAAGTAGAAAAGAAAATCGCCGCCCTAAAACAAATAATTAACTAAACTATGCAATACTCACCGGGACTAAATACTAGTGGAACTATCAATACCAAAGAAACCACAGGTTTGGTCCCTTTTGCATTTGATTACATAAGTGCTAATTATGCCGGCGCAACTTCAGATGTATATACATACAAGACAGGTGGATCAGGCGGGTCGACTGTAGCCACAATTACTGTTAACTGGACTGACGCTACAAAATCAGTATTGAGTAGTGTTGTTAGAACATAAATATGTCTAAATTTGAATTTAACCCACTATCAGGACAGTTTGATCTTGTGTCAGATTTATCTGGATATGTCCCCTACACAGGTGCGACAAGTGATGTTGATTTGGGGTCTTATGGTCTAACTGGTAAAAAAATATCTCTTACATCAACCGCATCAGATACAATGCGATTGGCTTACAACTCTACAAGATATACTGATTTTTACAATGACTCAAATGGTGTTTTGTTTATTGCCCCCGCTTCTACAAATGCAAACAAAAGGATTACAGTGGGATATATAAATGATTCAAATGGTATATCAGAATTTCGTATTCAATCATCATCAACAAAATACTGGCAATTTGCTTCTTATGCTGGCGACCTTAACTATCTAACTGTATTTGGAACTAACTTTAGAATGGGAGTTGAAACAGGAAGAACTTATGAGTATTTCGCAGGAACAAATAGACCTTTTATTCTTGGTGTTGGAACCGCTGATTCTGGTATTTTTGGTATTTACTATAATAGCACCAATTATTCTCAAATTACTTCTCTATCTTCTGGAGGATTCCAAGTTACAGGAGTTGGAACTAACCCAGCATTTAACTTTGTTCAAAAGGTTCAAATGCAAACCCTACAACTAACACCAGACACAAGTGTTCCAGGAACTCTAACCGTTGCTCTTGCAGGACTTGGTGCAGGAAATGTTGACAACGGTGCTCACGATTATGTTGTTTGTTTCTACACCGCCTCTGGTCGTTCAATTCAAAGTGCCATTGCATCAGTAACAGTTACCGATAAAACAGTAAATGGTCAGGTAGCAATTTCAAATATTCCTATATCTACTCGTGGGGACGTGATTGGTCGTAAGATTTACCGAACTACACAAGCTGGTTCTTATAACGGAGCAAACAGATGGTATCTAGTTACCACAATCGCAGACAACACAACAACTACCTATACAGACAACATTGCCGATGCAACAATTAACCCAACACCATCTAGCAACAATGAATCTATTTTTGCAATCACAGACCCTTATGCTGGTTCTACTTGGACTTCTGCTATTAGAAACGCAATAGGAAACACCACTATTGCTCAACTTGATTCAAGAAACCAATTTAAATTCGTAAATTCATCAGGTCGTGTATATGCTGGATTTGATTACACAACATCAAAGTTTAAACTATACCCAGAAAATAGACCAAAAGATGCAAATATTGGATTTGCTTCTGAACTATATGTTGCCAATGACGTAATGAACTCTAATACAAGTGCGTTATATATAACTCCACCAAGTGCAGGGACTCGTATATTCTTAGGTGATGCTACAAGAACAGTTGCATATTTTAATATGCAATATATCAATCAGATTGAATCTTTCCCTCACGCAGTAGCTTGGTCTTCTGCAAACAATACATCATACACAGGAGCATACGACACAGTAACAAAGATTTCAGCTATTCGTGGTGGACCAACTTCATCTTATATGATTTTTGACCCTGGAACTTTTACCTCTTCATTCTCTGGAATAAGGGCTGCTACTGGTATGCGTTCTATTCCTTTTACAGTAAACCCAACAGATGGTGATGGTTGGGTAAGAAATGCAGGTTATCTTTTCAATCACGAAAATACTTCTTATGTTAAATATACTTCGTTTACAGGAACAGGACTTAATAATGCCACAATTGACACTACCCTAGCTAGAACAATCGGTGCCGAAAACTCTGGAACAGGACACACCTATGATGTAAAAATCACAGCAACTGGAACACCAGACTCTTTCCAATATTCAATAGATGGAGGTGCTTACAACGGAGTTGATATTGCTATTACAGGAGCAAACCAAACACTTGCAAATGGTGTTCAAATTAAATTTGCTACAACAACAGGACACACACTAAATGATGTTACTCGTGTTCAATCATATTACTGGACTCGTCCTCACACACGCTGGGCTTTAACAAACGAAAGCACACCACTTATGGATTTGTCTATGACTGGTGGATTAACTCAAACAATTAGAGCGGCTGGAACAGTTGGATATGCAATTAAGGCTCACGCTTCACAAACTGCCAATTTACAAGAATGGCAGAATAGTGCTGGAACAGTTTTATCAAGTGTAAGCAGTGTGGGTAAATATGTTTCTGGAACACCAATCAATTTAAAAGGATATACAGTAGCAACACTTCCAGCGGGAGTTCAGGGGGATGTTGCATACGTTACAGATGCATTAGCCCCAACTTTCTTAACAGCAGTAGTTGGAGGAGGTGCAGTAGTTTGCCCAGTGTTTTATAACGGAGCAGCTTGGGTAGCCCATTAATAATTAACAATAAATATATGAATGAAAACAATATTACAGTAGAAGATGGATTAGTAGTAGAAACAAAATCAGTCAAAACTGAAATTGCCGAATTTATTAATCGTAAGAAAAGTGAAGCAGAACAATATCAATCTATAATTGAAAATGCTGCTGCACAGATAGAAAATGCTACCCTTAATCTAAACAGGGTATTATCAGAATTAGAGCAGTTAAGCAATGGCATAGAGTAAACTAATTAAACGTGCTATAATATTATTATATGGAGAAAAAAATCACAGAGGAACAATTAAAGGCGGTGCAAAATTTATTAGCTAAATACAATGTTGGAATTCAAGAATATTCTGCCGTAGAAAAAATGTTTGCTGAATTACCAGTTATAGAAGTTAAAGAGGAAGTTAAAGAATAATTATGGAACAGTTCATTACTACATATTGGTCGCAAATATTGACTCTCGTGGGTATCGTCTGGGGATATGCTCGCCTTGCTAATAAAGTAGCAGAACACACTTCTCAAATTACTCACCTAGAAAACAAGATGGAGGAAATGAACCCTGTTCTTATGGAAATCAGAGAAAGATTATCAGGTATTGAAGCAACTCTTAAATACTTAACAAAAGAAAAATAATATGAATACAACATTAAAACGACATTTAATATCAGCAGGAGTAACATTTTTGTCAGCATTCTTGCTTGTTATTGCCACAAATTTGTCAGCAGACTCAATTATTAATTGGGATAGTGCGGCGATCGTTTCTTTATTAATTACAGCTATCAGAGCAGGATTGAAAGGCATTGTTGAGATACTACCAACATTGATCAATGAAAAAAAATAAACCATACATAGGAATAGTTCCTGATAATCGCCCACCAAGTGAGCAGATTAAGAACTATGATGACCGAGAGATAGACTTAGGTGCTCCTGAATATCTAACAAAAGCAAAGGCTGATAAGGCCAAGAAACTTTTCCCTAATAGGGACCAGAAAGCTACAAGTGCTTGTGTGTGTTTTGCTATCTGTACAGCATTGTATAGCACAGAAAAAGAGATATTATCCCCAGCTTTTCTTTATAGCCAGAGATTAAATAAGCCAGGACTTGGTTCAATGTATTGGAATATTGGCGACATAGTAGTTAAACAAGGAGTATGTAGCGAAGATTTATTGCCAACCCCAACAACAGAAAGTGAAATTAATTCAGTACAAATAACTTCAGACGATAGAGAAGATGCCCTGCAATACAAACAAAAATCCTATATCTTTATGGACAATCCTACTATTGACACTATTACTGCAAAGGTTAATCTTGGAATCCCAGTAGTGCTTTCAATCTTTGCAACAAAAGATGAATGGTCGCAGGAATACCCAGAGATAATAGATACAACCATAACACCAAGCACAGCATACATTAATCACGCCATAACTGCCCTTCCTATGGGCGCATTTATCAAAGGTGGTAAAAAGTACCTACTTATACAAGATAGCGCAAAATTCGGCAATTTAACCTTTAGATACCTAAGTGAAGAATGGGTAGAGAAAAGAGTAACTCACGGTATGTATTTTATTGACCTAGAAAAAGCAGACGCTAAATGGGACTATGTATGGACTAGAGATTTAAAGGTAGGAGATACCGGAGAGGATGTTAGACGACTTCAAATGGCATTACAAATAATGGGAACTTTTCCAACTAATGTTTCCTGCACAGAGTACTTTGGTGGAATCACCCTAAAAGCAGTTAAAGACTTCCAAACAAAATATCCAACAATTCTACAATCAGTTGGACTTACAAAACCAACAGGAATATTTGGCCCGGCTACAAGGAAGAAATTAATAGATTTATTGAAATAGTATGTTTTATGTTTACTGGGAAGGGGCTATAAAACCCAGCTTTAAATTTAAAAGGCAAAAAGATGCAGAAAAAATGGTACATCGTATGAGAGGTCAAAAGAAAGGATACGTAGAACATCATTATATTAAAAACAGTAAAAATGTTATAATTAGATTAAATGACAAATGCTAAATTAGATCAAAATAGAGTTCCTACATTATTGGCTGTTAGTACAACTGATAATGTTTCTTTGGATAATGTTAAAGCAAACGCCGCAAATAACTCTTTAAAAGTTTTAGATTCAGGATCAGTAATTGGTGGGACTTCCATCTCCCCCCTAACAGTTAAAGGAGGAGTGGTTAGAGTTATTGATAGTGCTACTGGGGATATAGCTAGGACTACATCTGGGTTTTTAGAAAATGAAAAGTATGCAGTTTATTTCTCATTGGATGCAGGTACGGCAACAGCAAAGTTTACAGTAGATGGAACATTGGGGAGAATGGTAGCCGATTTAGTTGGGGGAACTGCATCAAGAGGCAGATTTATTTTAGGTATGAACGGTGGTACTAACCCTACACAAACAGTTCCAAGATTGTATAAGTATGCAATTCCAGTTCTACCTAACACAAATTATTCATTTAGTATCCCATATTTGTTTTCTAATTTTGCCGCCTATCGTGACTGGGAAAC
>OGVI01000037.1_pt1 | contig 11352 bp, 13 predicted proteins | sample 1575701 | NCBI WGS metagenome assembly OGVI01 (sample SAMN07581551, study PRJEB24739) | freshwater metagenome | place: Singapore | collected 2015-04 | reverse complement strand
TTTCCCAGTCACGATACGAGAATAGCAATGTGTTTCCTAACACTGACGTGTGTCCGACTGTGCCCTTGCGGGATTGCTATAATTTCCTGCTTGGCGCAACCTACGCCGTAAACAATCTGAAGCGTGATGACGTTGCGGTAATAGAACAAATTAGATTCTTCAAAGCAGCAGAACCGCGCAAACGGAAACCGCGCAAAAGTAAATACGACGGTATCAAGAACATCTTAGCCGACTACGGTATGAACGTAGAATGGATATTCAACGATAAGCGCAAAGACGGCTCACGCCGGTTGAAGTTCTGTGGACACACCATGCCCTCGCCGAGAGAAGAACAAGAGATAGCAGACAAGGTGCGCCGTTATTACCGTGGAACAGGCTGCGAAGTCTCATGGCACAAAGACGCCAGTAATCGGAAAACTTATTTTGAAGGTCTGGTAGTTGTGCTACCGAAAAAGAAAGCAAAGAGCGAGGGCTTAAAGAGATTCTCTTTAGTCTACATGGCGCTACTGCTGAAGTTCACGACAGTATAACTGGTCGCAAGGGTTCATTTGAACGTATTCTACGAGGAATAGCTAATGCCAAAGAACTTGGTATGATCGTACGAACAAATACTACTGTTTACTACAAAAACTATCATCAACTAGAACACGAGCACTCGGCACTAATCAATAGTATTAACCCAGTGGAAAGTAACTTCTTAACTCTCAACTACTGGGGAGACTTTAATGTCATTGACTTCGATAACGTTGGCTACGAGCAAATGACCAACGGTATCAAACGATGTATTGACAACTTAAACTCTGGTATTGAAGTTAATGTTCGTTATGCCCCTTACTGTTATATGAAGGGGTATGAAAAATACGTTGCAGGTACGTACCAACATATCTATGATGTTCGCGACTGGAATCGAGAAATGTACACATACACACTTGATGTAAGTCTCCAGTACACAGAAGAAGAAAAGATCAAGAATGCATACGATGCGTGTGCAACACATAGAAGCCGCTTCTACAAAAAGGGCATCGAGTGCGTCAAGTGTAAACACTTTTATATCTGCGACGGCATCGAAAAAGAAATCGCAGATGTTACCAAGGTACATCCAGAGCCTGGTGAGAAGATTAAGCAAGTCAATTTTTATCGCAAGAATAGAGATGTTAGATGAAGCTATCAGTTTTAATCCTCACGCACAACAGGCCAGCACTGTTTAGGCGTTGTTTAGTCAGCCTGCTTGAACAAATTACAGATGACGTTGAAGTTATTGTCAATAACGACAGCAGCGACATTGAAGAGATACCACATCCGCAGGTAACTTACCACTACCGAAAGTTTAACAACTTATCTAGTACATACGAGTTTGTGTTTAAACAAGCAAGTGGTGAGTATGTATATTTCCTAGAAGATGATGACTTCTTGGTAAAGGATTTCCTTCAGACACCGTTAGATGCTGACTTAATTGCAGGCAATTATTTCCCAACATACAATACTAAAGAGTTAGTCAACTTCTTAAAAATCAATGCAGATGATACTCCAAGTTTCCTAGAGTTTGTGACAAACTTAAACTTAGAGGACCTACAATTAGGGCAACACATCTTTAAAAAAGATACAATTGCGGACTTTGATTTTGGTGTTGATAACAACGTGCATAACGACATACGACTTGTAATGCACGCCGCAAACAATGCAAGGTCTATAAGAACGACTAAAAAAGTTTTCTACTATCAGACTATCGATGGCGGTGATAACATATCATTTGAAGGTACTACACCAAGTATACCTGTTACCAAGTCCATGGACTTTATGAAAAAGATAAAGTCGTCGGGTATACCCGAAGTTGAGACCATATTCTTTGACTGGCCAATCACTATGTGGTGCAACTATAAATGCACATATTGCCCAGTGGTTGAAGATGTTACTAACGACTTTACCGTTGGCAAGCATACACAGATGCACAACTTGACTATATCGAGATTAAGCACAGTAGATAAACCGTTTAATATTTGCCTAACTGGTGGGGAACCAACACTGCATCCTGACTTTCTAAATATAGTTGAAAGATTAGTATCAATACCAAACTGTCAGAATTTATCAGTGTTTACTAACTTGTCTAGACCCCCAAAGTTTTTTGAAAAAATCGTAAATTCAGACAAGCTAGTTGTGATAGCATCATACCATCCCGAGTTTGCAAATGATAAGTTCCTTGAACGTTGCCTAATTCTTAACAGCTCGGCTCTAAACTTCTCAGTACATTTAACTCTATCGGACCGTGAAGAGCACTGGGACCAGACTGAAGAACTGCTCAAAGCACTTAGAGAAAATAACATAATACATAAACCACTGCTACTAAGCAAAACACAAAATTATACACCAGTTTACAGCAGTGAGTTTGACCAGCGATTCGATCACTATCTGGAAACTGCTGGTAAGAACTATTCAGGTAACGATCATTTTAAAGATATACCAGTGGTTTATACTGACGGCAGTACTGAGCTGATAAAAGATTACGACATGGAGCGTCGAGGTTTAAATAAGTTTAAAGGATATAATTGCAACACTGTGTCCTATCTAATAAAAATGAACGGCGTTATTGAAAATACTTGTACCCAGAGGCAAGTCTCAATGAGCTTAAAGGATAGCCTAGTCGTTACTGAAAAGTGCCCGCATGAAACATGCCCAGGCAGAAGGTTTCAACAATTCTATAAAACATTATGAACTACAATAGACTGCATCATATAGATCAAGACCCAGATCACATTAATGTGCATTGGGATGTCTTGACTATTTGCCAACTTAATTGTTCATACTGTTATGCAAGAAACGAGTATGCAGAGAAATGGGGTCAGCTTGGTAGTAGAGAGGTTGCGGACGCAGTGCTGGATGCACTTAATAGATCTTCACTACCATTTAATTTAGGGCTGCTTGGTGGGGAACCTACACTCAGCCCACACTACTACTACATCTTAGATCGCATCAGCGAAATGGAGAAGTTCAATAAAGTCTATGTTGTTACCAATGGTGAGAAAGACTTTGCTACACACCCAGACTACGAGAAGATTGCTTTCTTATTCAGCTACCATCCTGCTGACTGCAAAGACAGTGAGCGATTTTTCACCAATGTGCAGTTAATGCACAATCGTGGTTATAAAGTTAAAGTAAATGCAATGCTGCACCATGGCAAGCAGTATTGGCCACTTATCAAAGACATGATTGAACGGTGTGATGCTGCTGGCATCAAAGTACATCCACACTTTATCTACGGTAAGAATGTGCATACACTATTTCATTATCGAAAAGACTTCTGGGAATACTTTAAATTTCTTGAAGATAGAGATAGAGAGTTAGTGTACGACGACGAATTAAAAAATGACTACGAGATTTTTAGTCAAAAGTTAACCAACTTCAAGGGATGGTCGTGTTACAATAACAACTATGAAGTTGACGTGTATGGAAAGGTTATCAAGTTCTGTCTAGATGAGCGCAGGGCCAGCTTGATTGAGAATCCTGACTTCTTCAAGAACATTACAAAAACAACACCGATGATATGCCCACATAATGCGTGTAATTGTGATGGACTTTTAAAACAATTAAAGGTGCGAGATGCAAGTTGAATGGGAAATTACAATGAAGTGCAACTACAGTTGCTTCTATTGTACAAATCTGGACAAGAGTATCTACCCCAACTTAGATCGTGAAACCATTCGCAACTTTGTCAAAATGCTGGGTGATACTTACCCTGGCGTAGAAGTATTTGTGTTTGGTGGTGAGCCATTTGTTCACCCCGACATTGAGTACATCATACAGTGCTTTAATGAATTTAGTGTTCCATTCGTAATACAAACAAACTTGAGCTCATACAGTGCAAGAGTAATCAAGTCAATCAAACAACCATTTACGATGCAAGCTAGCATACATCCAAGCGAGATGTCAATTGAAGAGCTAAACGAAGTTTTACAGACCCCACACAATGTACGGCGATTCGATGTAATGTACAGTCAAGAAGATGCGTTGATGTATTACTTTAAAGTTCGGGAACTCACCAAGAGCAAGCATGTTTACCTGACGCCAATCACTGACTTTGGTGACGGTGTAAGTGACAACATTCTGAGAAAGTTCAACGAACTTAAAAACAACGAGTCTCTTCGACAAATTATTAACTTTGAAGATGAAATACGACTCGGGAAATCAAGATCGGAGCTCTGGGCTGATATTAAATTCAGTACCAAGGGTAAGCCATGCCTGTATGCAGGTAAATACTTCCTCTATGGACCAAACTTAGAGCTATATAACTGTTGTTATAGAATTAAAACGGATGGCATTTGCCCAAAAAGCAAATGTTTTTTAATGTGATGAGATACTTGTTAGCAGGCGCATTTAGCAAATCAATACCTCTGGTAAAATTCCTAAGTCAAAACTTAGTTGATTCAACTGAGTTAGTTGTCTACGATGGTATTAATAAGTGTCGTTGGAACGGCGGTCGAATTAATCGTGATGTATATTACAACGACGGATTGATTGATTACTACTACAGCAAAGGAGTAAGTATTGCTCTTACTTTTAGTAACCATAAAATTGACCTAAGTGACGAAACTGGTAACCATCTGCTTGAGAAGTTTCACCGAGAAGGTAATGCATTGATCATTGTCAACGACGATCTGCGTAAGTATGTTCGTGAAAAGTTTCCCAAGTATGATTTGATTTATAGCATCACTGGCATGGGACTACTAAACATACCATTGCAAGATAGCGACATCGCATTCTACAAAGATCTAGAAAGCAAGTACGACTGGATTGTACCACGATTTGAGCACATTTTTGACCCAAGGGCATCTGAACTAGATAGCACTAAATGGGAAGTCATGTTAAACGACACCTGTGTCTGGGGATGTAAACACTGGGACGCACACTTTAAAGCCATTGCTGATGAGAACACTGCTGGACGGCCCTATAGCCGAGAAGTAGAAGAGTGCTGGCTACCAAAGTTTAACCCAGATAGAGATAGCAAGTATGAAGAAATGGACATTGAGCCACCTGCAATGCGTAAGCTAAGAGAAATGGGCGTTTCTAGCTTTAAAATCACTGGCAGAGAAATGAAGGACGACGAATACTATGGCGAGTTAATTCGCTTTGTTAAGAGGAGTCTAGAATGATCGTCATCAGTGGGATGCCTGGTATTAAACACAAATTCTTTGCTAAAGAAATTAGCACAGCAGAGTACACACATTGTTACAACAACTTCTCACTGCCAAGAGTTGACTTGGGAATGATCAGTGAAGTTGAGTATAAGCAGGATCTAAACACACTCACAGAAATAATCGGTGGCACTTTTAGTAGGGTGTTTTTAGAGCAGTTACGAAGCAGTCAGCACATTCAGGTACTGAATATTATTCGGAATCCCAGTGTATCATATGTAACAGGAACCGAAGATCTATTTGCTGACGATGAACTGCCAATGGGACTAGAGTATTTGACCCCAGTAACTACGTCATCAGCAATTGATGCTATCACTTTATCCAAGCTAGATTATGTTACTACTATTAGGTTTGAAGACATAATCAAAAATGGTAGCTTTGAGTTCATGGGCAAAGTCTTCAAGTGCCCAGCAGTTCACAATAACTACAATGGTATCATAACACGTTACGAATCAGTAATGCTTAACAGAATTAGCATTTCAGCTGAAATGCTAAACGAATTTAACATTAAATTTAGTAACTTTAACAAGAGCTTTGTAAATTGCCATAACGATCCACGACTCCCAGGAAACATATTTAAAGAGCTAGGATATGAGCCGCTAACATTAGAGGAAATTTTAAAATGAAAGTGTATGACGTAGACAGTGAAGAATATCTAAAGAGTGGAGAGTTTGAGGGGATCATCGACTTCCTAATTGCTAGGCGTGAAGAAAGATCAGCTAAACTTGCTGCAAAATATCCCGAGTATAAGATACGACCAAGAGTTTATGTTGCGAACCCAAAAAAGTTAGCAACTGAGAATAAGCGCACAGATCGGGATCTAGCTGGCGCAGGCGCAAGCCAGGATTTCAATAATCCACCAGCAACAAACAATCCATATGACCGTGAGAGTTTTAAACACCTGCAAGAGTGGAATATACCATTCTACGATGGCGTCATAATGGAGACTATGTTACACAAGGGCGATGAGGGTTTTGTAGACGTAGTTGAGTTCACATACCAATTAAACTGTTTCTCTAAAACAATCTTTCATAGGATGAAATGGAGTATTGCAAACGGTCATGGATCGGATGGATTCATGTTCTTTATCTGGGATGATTGGGTTAAGACGCAGCACAATGGTGATTTCGATAAACTAAAAGAACTTGCTGACAAGGCATTTGACGATGCCAAGAACTTATTAGATTATCATCAGAACTTTGTCTATAACGACGAATACAAGTTTGCAACAGTTGAAGAAGTACGTGAGCTATTTGATGAATTAGTCAATGCGGGTATTTGGTTGGGCAAAGACGGTGACTTGTATAAAGTATATACGGGTGCAACTTATGAAGAGGCTGAGACAGACTCAAAAGATAAGTTCTATAGTGGCAAGATTTCCAAGATTGACGAGATCCATATCCGTGGTACGTTTAACAGGCTAAAGAGCAAGCTACAGACACTGAATTCAAAGCTATTATTTGTTCCAGCAGAGTACGCCGAGGGAACATTTGAGGGGTTCTGGTCAATACACAAGTTTGGTAAGAATGTTTGGTTTATCCCACAGTTCCTAGTATTCTACAATCCGAACTACAAAGTTTGACTTTACGTGAAACGCATGTTATAATTCAAGACTATGGCCATTGTAAACTTATTTCCAACTAAAATCTTCAAAGTAAAGATGTCAAACTACAACTGCGAAGATTTTAAGCGACGATTGGAACCATATTTTCACCAGTTTGATGAGCGCTCGGCAACTTATGCAGAACTATCGGGCACTGGTTTGGAAATTAGTACAAGCACACACGGTATGCTCTACCTGCATAAAGAAAAGGATCTTTCGGATGTCTGGGACTTTATCAACGAGCAAATTGAAATTTACTGGAATGAGATTGGATTAGTTGAGAAGCCAGGTATTCATTATTCCTGGGCCAACAAGTACAACAAGGGCGGGTTTGCCAAAATGCATAATCACAGCCCCTACTTCGTATCTGGTTGTTTCTATGTAGATAAGACTTCAGACGATCAAGGAAACATATACTTTCAAGATCCAAATGAGGCACTACAGTCAACACTACCACAGAACGACGCCTTTAAGCTGTCACAAAACACTGTAGACATTTCCACGTTTACCGGGGACCTGGTTCTTTTCCCCAGTTGGTTTAAACACGGTGTACATCCAAATAAAACTGACATCCCAAGAATTTCCATGGCATTTGATGTTGGGTATCGTGGCATGGATGTTTTCTTAAAACTACAAAAACTAAAATGACCAGTTTAATAGTGGGTGCAGACAGTGGAATTGGTTCAGCAATTTATTCGAAATTGCCAGGTAGCACTGGCACAAGTAGGAGAAACGGTAGTAGCCATGTTTTCCTGGACGTTTTAACTGAAAACTGGCCAACTTTCGATAATAAGTTTGACGAAGTCTACTATTGTATAGCAGTCGACGGTTTAGAGGGCACACCAGAAGCTACGATGCAAGTAAATGCTCTACGTAGTGTTGCTTGTCTGGATTATCTTGCAAAGTTTGTTGTCGACGGTGGAACAATAAAGGTGCTCACTAGCATCATGGGATCGTTAACCAAGGGGTTTATGATGCCAGCAACTGATGCAAACGTCTATTACCGTATGAGCAAGGCTGCATTAAACATGGGCGTGATGGACTTGTCAAAACGTTACACAAATATTGACTGGCAGCTAGTACATCCAGGGTTTGTGAATACAAAAATTACTCGTAATTTAAGTTACATAGACCAGGCTGTAGATCCAGAATATGCTGCTGAGAAAATAATTGCACTACCAAAAATTAAAGGCGTAAGCTACATTGAAATAGAACCCACGGGAACAAGGATGATTATCTAATGGCAAATTGGGAAAAGATTAAAGTAGTTCGTAAAAAAGAAGACATGCAAGTTGGGCAGATTGTACCCAAGCAGTCATATAAAGTCCTAGAGCGTCTTGATGACGATGGCATTCACTACGACTTTATGATTACTTTTAGAATTACAGAAGCATGTGATTTGAAATGCAACTACTGCCACTGGCACAGTGGCAAGCACTACACTTACGAAGATATTATTACAAGTGTAGACAAGCTATTCGAGTTTTGTCAGAAGCAAAACATCAAGTCTGTACTGTTCTATTACCACGGTGGTGAAGCGACAAGACATCCAAGGGTTGTTGATATTCTCAAGTACATCAAGGACAAGGGCAACGAGTTGGGCATTGCTGCATACAATGAAATGCAGACTAACTTAACTATTCAAGAGGAAAAGCTTCGCGCAATGTTGCCTTATTGTGATCAGTTTAACGTAAGCTATCACTACTTAGAGCTGTTGGTACGTAACAAGCTAAAAGACTTTGATCGCAACTGGGGGATCTTAAAAGAGCTAGGTGTCAAGATTCATAACTTTGACGTCATGCTTGAGAACGTTGAGCGTGATCACAGGTACTATGCAGGTCGCGAAGTTAAGATTGAAGCAGACGATTTCTACGCAAGGGTACTTGAGTATTTGAAGTACGATCAGATTCTCAATAGCGAAATGATCTACGGATTCTGTCACTACGAGTATCCAGAAGAAATTGCCAACAAGCACATGGAATTCTACAAGCTGCATAATAAAACTGAGCAGCGTTATGAGATCGGTGGTGAGATTTACACAACCAATGACCTGTTTAAAAAGGGCATCGACGCTCGTGGCTGGCACTGTGCAGCAGGACAAGAATCAATTACAGTCAACGGTGACGGTAACGTATTCCATTGCGGCATACACATGACTAATTACATCAGGGAATGTATGCCAGAGAAGCCATACACTAACTTGGTTCACGATAACATGGCCATAACAAAAATGTCAGTGCTGTATAAAACAGGAACAAAGTGCCGCTGGGATTACTGTGGTGGTGACTTCTACCTGTCACGTAAACCTTTTGACAAATGAACACACGGAAGCTATTAGAGTATTCTTATGAGAATGGCCTAAGCCATATAGCGTCAGCACTTAGTATGCTAGACTATGTAGACGTACTCTTTTCTGAAAAAATCATTGTTCCCTATAGGGATCACATTGTCATAGGTAAACCATTTGGCGCCCAAGCATACTACCTAGTCTGGCAGGAACAGGGATACATTGGTGAGATTCGCGACCTAAGCGTGGGCGTGAAGCATGATGAACTATTTTTTGTTGACTACGGCGAAGAGACCATGGGCAACGCAGTTGGTGTAGCTGCTGGTATCGCAATGGCAAATCCAGATAAACGTGTCTGGGTTAACATAAGCGATGCCACTCTACAGATGGGGAATACCATCGAAGCATTGCAGTTTATTGGGTTCAACAATATCAAAAACATCTTAGTTACTGTTGATTACAATGGCGCACAGGTAACTGGTAGCATTGGTGACATATTACCAGTAAGGCCAGTGATTCAAATGTGCAGGCTATACTCCTGGTGGGTGCAAGAGGTTGATGGTCACAACCGTCAATCTATAAAAGAAGCATGTAAGAATTTTGTAAGTACTGTTCCAAATATTATGTTTTTTAAAACACAGAAGGGACACGGGGTTAAATCTATAGAGCAGGACATTAAAAAATGGCATTACAAGAAAATAGAAACATTAAGCGAATTACAATCGTTGGTGGCGGAACTTCCGGCTACCTAGCAGCATTCCGATTGGCTAAAAAGTATCCAGAATCAGCAATAACCTGGATCTATCCCGAAGATAACAATACTATTGGTGTGGGCGAAGCACTAGTACCAACAGTAAGCAACTTCTTTAAAGAGATTGGAATCACTCACGAGGACATGATCAAGCACTGCAATGGTACACTGAAACTGGGTATCAAGTTCGAGAACTTCAATCGTGTCGGAGAAAGTTTTACTTTTCCCTTTGGTATTGGGGAACTTAATGGCTTCAACACCCGCAGTATTGATCGCATAATACAGACAGAAAAGATTCCATATAACATGTTAGCATATCCTGACATATCTGCACATTGCAGAACAACGGAAACACTTGCTTACATGGACACACTCATTGGTCAGTTTAAAAATTTAACTGTTAAAAGAGAACGGGTTACCAAAGAGCAGCTTGCTGGGACTTATGATCTGTTAATTGATAGCACCGGATTTGGTCGCCACATTAGTGGAAGACCCGGCAACTTTAAAAGTATTGGTGACTTAATTCCAAACAACAAGGCGCTGGTCTACAGACATCACTACACTGACAAACGATTCCAACTAAAGCCCTACTCAACGTTTACTGCAATGGATCATGGCTGGATTTGGAATATCCCACTTGGTGATCAACTTGCCTTTGGCTACGTTCACTGGGATAAATTTGACGTTAAAGCTGAGTTCGTTGATTATATACAGCAGAAGATGCATGTTGCTATTGACCCAAATGACATTAGAGAAATCCCCATGGTAACTGGGCGCAATATTGTACATTTGGAGAATAATGTAGTACCAATTGGGTTAGCTAGTGCGTTCATTGAACCACTTGAATCAACTGGATTATACTTAATCACTAACCAGCTGGATAAACTTTGTCAATACATAGATGGTGACATTACTGAAAATGATTACAATGATCTAATCAATGACAGCTACGATAGAGTTGCCAATTTCATTGCCGCACACTACAAGTATTCCAAGCGTAGCAACGAGTACTGGGACTTCTATAAAAACGTCACTGTGGAAAACTTTAAGACCATGGACATATTCCCACAAGAAGCATGGGAATACATCTTAAGTGGTTTCGACACTGGTGTAAGTAGACCAAAAGATGAAATAAATCCACAGGAATTGATTGATATCCACAAAGGGATAGAATATCACAAATGGATTGAGAAACAGCAATGCGACAAACACTACACAAGTTCCTAAATCGATATCAAGGTGAGGTGTATCTGCTCCACTGTGATATGTGGAAATGGCAGGGGAACTACAACATCATAAATTTTGGTGTGCAGGAACCAAACATGGTCAACGTCGCTGCCGGGCTTGCAAGCCAGGGTAAACGTGTTATAATATATGGTTTCCCAGTCACGATACGATAGATCTGGTTTCACTTCATTAATTTCCCAATTGCGTTCTTGCTTGATACGTTCACCCAAATAAGTAGTACTTACATATGATCTTGGTCGGGCCCTGAAGCCTTGATAAGTACCATATACCTTAGCGC
>OGVI01000035.1_pt1 | contig 11834 bp, 22 predicted proteins | sample 1575701 | NCBI WGS metagenome assembly OGVI01 (sample SAMN07581551, study PRJEB24739) | freshwater metagenome | place: Singapore | collected 2015-04 | reverse complement strand
TTTTTTTTTTTCAAGCAGAAGACGGCATACGAGATGCGCGAGAGTGACTGGAGTTCAGACGTGTGCTCTTCCGATCTGTTTCCCAGTCACGATATTAACCCAATTTTTTTAAGGTGGCTAGCCTTCGAGTAAACTACATTTAATCAACTCGATTTGTAAAAGCCATAATTATTAAAGTTAAAGTTTGTTAAAGAGCTTCTCTCCAATTATCCCAACCTCTTTTGAAGTTTGGTTCTTGGGGATCTGCTTCTCCTTCAGATTGATTGCCGGCTAGATCTGCTACAGCCTGGCGTGCTTGCCTTGTACCTAAACCTTTTTGGCTTTGGCGCAATGCATAGATTTCATACGCTTTATCAAACGGGAAGACTGTAATGTATTTACCATCATCGCCTACAGGTGAAAACTCGTCTACAATTGTTAGGATTTCTTCTTCTTGCTTTGAAGATAGTTTTTTACCTATCCTTTCTTGCAATTCAAACAAATTGTTATCAATTGTTTCTTCATTTTCAGCTACGGCGTTTATTTCATCTTCTTGTTGCTTGCGTAATCTTTCTACAGCCTGGCTAATCGCTCTTTCTGCTATTTCATCTTCTCTGCGTCGTTGTACGGCCCAAGCTCGTTTTGCAACTTCATTGTTGCCATACAATTCAACCCATTCAGACGGCATTTCTGTATCTTCGGGAGTTGATTCTTGTCGGTTGTTTTCTAACTCCTGAAGTCGTTCCTCTAAAAACTGAATTTTTGAGGCGGTTTCATTTCGTTCATCTACAACCTTCTTAAATCTTGAATAAGGCACTTTCTGGTCTTCTTCAGGTTCGTTTTGATTATCCTCTGCAACGACAGAGTCATTTCCTTCAGTTTCCTTATTTTCCTCGTTTGGTTGCGAATCTGGTGAGGTTTCCACTACTTCATCAAATTTGAAGGTATCCTTCTCGTTATCTGTTGTAAACGCTGGGTCTTGCGACATTGTTTCATCTATAATTGACATATTTTATACGGGAGGTTTTTATGCTTGCGCAATGGCTACATCCGAGAAAACCGTAATTAGTATTAATTATTTCTTTCCCATCTTCTTTGCTATTTGTGCTTTTTTTGAAGCTTTTTCATAGCTTTCGTCATCATACTTATCTTTTCTCTTCGCTACAAATCTTTGAAGAGAGCTTATGTTTTTATGATGTTTCTTTAAACTTATACTCATTTTATTTCTTATGGTTAATAATAATTATTATAACACACGATTAATCTCTTGACATCTCTCTTACCATTTCGGCTGTTGGTTTTCTTCTTTTTATGTGACTATTGGCTTTCTTAACTGCGGCGTTTTTTCTGTCTGTTTCAGATAGTTTCATTTTAGAAGCTATCACTTTTTTCTTGGACCAACCACTGCCGCCAAAAAATCCTTTTTTTCTTTCTTTATATTCTTTTTCTAGAAATCGTTTTGTTGTATCTAACATATTGTTTACTTATTTTTTGTAATATTCATCTTTTTGATTGCCGGTTTTTTCATAGTCTTCGACCTTTTCTTCTTCACCTGCAACAAGGATTTGTTGATCGCCGGCGTTTCTTGCATCCTTATCAGTTTCAGTGATGTGTTCTATGTATTTTTCCATACTTATTAATTGTTGGCTCTGTTATCCATTCTTTGCATATGAGCCCAAGCACTTTCACCTTTCTTTCTTTTTAAAGGCTTGCCGGCTTGAGCAATAACCCCTTTGGGCATTTTCTTTGCTAATTCTTTTTTCTTAATTTCTTTTAAGTTTTTTGCAGTTGCTCTTGCGTTTGACTTATTCATTCCGTATTTTTCGAATTCTTGTAATAAACTCATATTGTTTTTTTAGTTATTAATTATTTATGTCTTCTTGTTTGTTCTAATGCTAAATGGAACGCTTTACCTTCACTGAATCCTTTTCTTCTGATTGCTTTCTTTGCCGCAGGAAGATCTGGATTTGCTTCTCTTTCGTATTTAATTCTTTCTCTTCCCATTCTTTTTGCTATCGCTTTTTTAATTGATAAATCTCGGCGTTTTTCGTATTTTTTATCGCTTTCTTTATTGTGTTGCTCACTGTAATCGTGGCCTGGTATTGGATGTGACAAAATTAATCCTTTGATACTGACATTGATGCTACAATTTCTTTAAATGTAGGAATCAACCGTTTCTCTTCTTCCCTCTTTCTAGGATGATGGAAGTGACATAAGGTAATGCCATTATTAATCTGATAACGTAATTCTGGATGTGACGACCATCCAAGAATATGATGTGCTTCTATTTTACCTAAACAATCTGGATTGCCTATCTTGCATTTGAAATTATCTCGTAGCCAGACTTCTTTTCTCCATTCTTTATAGGCAGAGTCATTTCTTTCTTGTTTTTTTGCTAATGTACTTCGGTCTTTTTTATAATTGTAATGTTCTTCTCCTTTTTTTGATGGATTATTATTCTTATTCCTAATTGATACCCATATACATTTTCTACCTTTCAAAGCTTTGCTTATTTTTTCTGATATTTTCTTTTTTTCTTCTTTTGTAAAAACTTTTGGTATTTTTCCTTTTAATGAATTGCTAATTTTTATCTTAGTTTCTTTTGACAATTTCTTTCCTTTCCAAAACCTTGAATTATTATCAGAAATCTTTTTTCTTGATTCTTTAGTATGATAACTTTTGTGTCCTTTTTGGAAAGTCATTTTATTTTGTTTTAGCTTTTAATTCTTTTAATTGGTCCTTTGCTTCTTTAACTCTTTGAGATTTGGACCCTCTCTCTAAAGTGGGAATCAATTTTTTGTGTTCTTTAATGAAAGTTCCCATTTTCATTACTATTTCTTTCTTTTTCATTGTATTGGTACACTTTGTAATAATTGTTTCGATTCCTGTGCTACTGTGTCTGGCTGTGCTGGATTAATTGTAGCCTGTGCTTCCTGCGCATTCACAGCAGGCCCTGTCGTTGGTATATTAGCCTGCGGCGCTTCTAAATCAGGAAACATCATTTGTGGTGGTAATGCGCCCTTTTCTATCATTTTCCACATTACCAATTCTTTTGCTGATTCATATGGATTTGGGAAATCTAATGCTGAATAAAATGGGATTGGTGCAATGGCTCCGGCTGACCATAAGTCCATAGCTTCATTTCTTTTAGTTAATGGGTCTTTTGGAATAAGTGAGCCATCTTTTACAATTACCTTTAATTTTAGATTTAAGTCTGTGTTTTTAAGAGTTAGTTGTTCGCCGCCTTTAATTCCTTGTTTGGAGAATGATTGCTCTTCTGTGTAATAAACATACATCATTTGTACAAACCAGTTATATGCTCCTTGCGCAAATTTTTCTAGACATTCTGTTACACCTCCACCAATACGAGTTGAGTCCATTTGATTGACCATAATCTTTCCTCTAACAGTTTTTTCATCATTCAATGATTGAACGTTTGAACCTGATGTACCAAAGATGTTTCTTAGTTCATTTCTTGCATCTGTTAATTGTTGAAATACATCTCTTGATAGTTGCGGCGCTTGATCTCGTTTATATGCAGTGTTTACATCACCTTCTGGGACCCATAATGAATTACCTCTTGCTAATTGAGCTGATGCTTCGGCCGCTTGTTCTTTTGTAAATGCTTTGCCTGATAAAACAATACCATTATTTTGTGAATCTACGTTTCTATCAATTTGATGATATCTTCTATTGATAAGGTCTTGGTTTCCAATGTTTTGAGTAATCAAAGAAGTTTCATCGTGCGGTCTTTTACCAAGATTAAATACTGTTAGGAATAAGTAGGGGATTTGTGGTGATGTGAAGTGGTTTTTACCTTCTACTTCTTCTGTACCTGTTACTTCTCCTGTTACTGGATCTTTGATTTCAACTGGTCCTGAATAATTCCAGTGTGGATTTTTATACTTTCCTAGCACTACACCGTCACCTAATGTGAAGAACAGCTCTGTGGGTGTCCACCATTCTGTATAATTTAGCTTTGTGCCTGTCATTCCTTGAGCTAATGCTTTAATTTCAGCTGCTTTCTTAGGGAACATCTTTATAAGTTTTGCGGCGGATTTTTTCTTTCTTTCTCCTAAGTAGTCCCCATAATATCGGCCATCAAATCCTATTGTTGAGTTGGGATCTAAAATAAGTCTTGTCGGGTTTATTTTTACAAGGTTATAGTTATTTTCTTGGGTATCCCATATTACCTTAGAACATCCAATAAGGTTAATTAGCCAATCTCTTGTTACACCTTTTAAGTTCATTCTAAGACCAATTACCTCTGCTCTTTCTTGCAGTGCATCAGATACAGTTTTAGCCACCTCATCTCCTTGAGGAGTTCCATCACCTGTCACAATAGCTTGTGGGTTTCCTCGTGTTGCAATCGGCAAGAATGTTTCTACAGCTTCAAAAATAAGGTTATCTACTAATGGTTTTTTAGTGCCGGCTGTTTGTACTTCGTTAAATTGTTTTCCAATCCAATAGTTTTGGTTATCTTTTTGTTGTTGTTTAATATCCTTTGAATAGGTTTCATATTCAGCTGTCCATTGGCCTGTCAGTTTTATAATACTTTCATCTGACATTGTGCTTTGAAATTCAGGAATTAATGGCGCAACTGTGTCTTCATCATCTAATGGTTTTCTTGCTTTGTTTGTACCACTAAATAATCCCATTACGCCTTTAACTGAATTGAAGAAGTTGTTTTGTTCTAAAGTCATATTGTTTATTTATTATTTACCTACTCCAACACCAAGATTGCCGGCTTTACCTGCAATATCTATGTTTCTGCTCATTTGTTTATTAATAGCATCCCCCGCCTTTGCTTTAGGAGCTGTTTTAAAGTTAATGCCTGGAATTTTAGTCACCTTGTTTGGAATCTTGTTTGCGACGATTGATTTGATTGCCATTTGTTTATTATTAATTCTTGTATAACATAATTATAACACAAATTGACTTTGTCTAATAATTCTGTCTTTGAGTTATCAAATGTTTTCCGTCTGGGGTTGCTGTATACCCATACTCGCCTATATTGTCTTGAATGTTTATGATTGCCCCCTGTGTTTCCATAAACCTATCAATTGCTGTTCTCCAATAAACTGTGGCGTGTACAAAGTCATCTCTATCTGATCGTTGCCATTTATATCTAGGCCGGCCAAAACTATCTTCTTCTACTACTCGGTATATATGTGACCAATGCACCCAGTAATCGTACCAGTCTGTTTCTGTGCCATAAATTGGTATTCTTTTATCTCTAAATTCATCAATAATCAGCTGTATTGTGTTGTTTCGGTCAATCTGAACAGTACCGGCATTATCATCCCATCTAAACAATTCATCATTCTTTCGGTCCTGTCTATAAGAAGCTAAGAATACTCGATTTTTGTATTTATCTCTTAGTTTTCTTGAACCTATAATATCTCCACCTTGGTCCATTACCATTACGGCCTTATCCCATCTTCTCATAAGGTTATCAAGCTCTGTGTAGTCTTTACAAGAACCATAATAAAATATACCCTCTCTGTTACCAATTACATATCTGATATCTATGCCGGGATCTACTCCAATGCAAATTCTGCCTTCTTGTTTATTTATCTCGCTTGTTAGGTTTCTTAGAATTACATCTTTTGTTACTGAGTTTCCTGACCCTGTATGAGGTATTCCTAGTACGAAGTTATCAAAAAATTCAGGTGATTTAGTTCTTTCTAGTTCTTTAATTCTATTGGCTGTTACCCAAGGACACATTAAAAGTGATATCCAGTATCCTGATACATCTGTTATGTTTTTCCAACGTTTTATCCATTTTCCTTTGCGGCGATTTAATTCTGTTTTACATTTAACACATCCAAAGTAGTAGTTGTTTGGTTCTCTTTCAAAGATGTTTTGCATTGTTAGGAATTGCTGGTGATTACAGCTAGGGCAAGGTACAAACCAATGCTTTTGGTCGCTTCTATTCCATAGCTTATCCACACCTACATCTGGGGCGCTTGGGTTTGAAAATAGCCATTGCCAAGCATATTTGGAGTGTTGCAGACGAGAATAGTATTGATCTACCACTGCTAGGTTTGATCTGTCTACTTCATCGTGTACGTTTAAGTCTGATGAAATCATAAGTGCGGCGTTTGATGACCAAGTTCCTCGATAATAAATAACCGAGTCACCAACTCTTTTTTGCTCAATAGTGTCTTTATCTTCGGTCCATTTCTTTAAAATTGGATTTTGGTCAATAATACGATTTACCTTTGATGATACGAAGTCGTGCACATCTCCATAGGTTGGTAGCGTATAAATTAGGTCCATTTTGCGGGATTTTGCCAGCCATAAAGATTTAATGATTGCTGTTGTTGAAAAACCAATTTGAGCCGCTTTTCTAATAGCTTGGTGTGGTGACATATCAGAGAATATGTCGAAAAGATAAGGGTGATCTCTAAAATCAAGGAGAGTTCCTTGCTCGTTTTTAATCTGATAAATCTCTAAAAAGCAGTGTACATCTGCCATTGCTAATTGTTCAAGGGTTAATTCATTCATTCTTGTTGTATTATTATTCGAACCCACTTTTCATCTTTCTCTAACTTTACCTCTTTATTGTTTGGGTAAATATCTAAGACATTGAATTGCGGTTTTTTCTTGTTAACAATTGCATATGCCTTTTTTGCTCTTATTTTCATTCTGTTTTTTTCTTTTTAAGTTCTTCTGCTACTTGTTTTGCAATAGCTAAAACATCTGCGCCGGCTTGTACTCCTTCCCCTGAATGGTTTAGGTTAAGGGCTTGATCTGGTTTGCCGTCTATTCTATCTAAAACCATTTGAATTAATTGGGTATTTCCTTTACCAATTGAATCAATCAGTATTCTTTCTATTAGTTTATCGGCATATGTTTTTTGGTCTTTGTCTGGTTCACCATTTTTATCTAATGCAACCCTTTGTAATGCTTCCCACAGTTTTGTGGTCATATGTTTAGTTCCAGGAGGTTTACCTGCCGGGTTTCCTGATACACCTGGTGCAAAAACAATGCGACCTTTGTCATCTTTTACACGACCTGGTGGTAATTCCTGATTTTTTTCTGCTTTTTCAGATTCTTGTGTCATATTATATTCATTTTACCATTAATATTAAAGACTGGGTATTTTATTTTATTTTCTGCATTTTTTCTAGCTTCAATAGCTTCTTCTTTTGTTTTAAAACAACCCAACCAATTGTGCTTTCCTTCTATTTGAATATAAGCTTGCCAAAAGTAATTTGGACTATTAACATATTTACACACACCTGCCTGTTTCTTTCTGTTATTTAAGTTTTGTGATTGTGTTGCATATCTTAAATTATCTTTTCTGTTGTCAAAACCGTTTGTGTTTATATGATCTACTACAAATCCTTTCTTTTTTGGTAAAACCAAGTGGTGTAAATAATGTTTAATGCTACCTTTGTGACTTTGACAAATAATGTATCCAGTTTTAGTTATAGATATTCCATACTCATTAAGAACTGGAAAAAAATCATCATCTATAATGATTTCTGCGTATTTACCATTTTTTTTGTTTGTATGTTTTATAATCATATTATATTCATATGACCGAAGTACTTATAATAAAGATTGTTTGATGGTTGTAATGCATCTCTTTTATATACTTTGTTGTATGTTTTTTTATCTGCCGGGCGAACGTAGTATCTTCTTTTACAGTTTACGCAGTAAGATAAAAGATGCTCCTTTTCATTGATCAGGTCTTTCATTAAGTGACAGCTGTTTTTGTTATCTCCACATTTACTTATCGCCATAATCCTTTAGCTTTAGTGAATCCTTTTCTAAATTTGTTTCCTTTTAAATACTTTCTAAGTCCATTTTTGTCTGCGTGATTTATGTTTTGTTTTGCAGTACACCATTCCAAGTTCTCTACTCGGTTATCTGTTTTTATGCCGTTTTTGTGGTTAACCTGTAGAAATTTATTTGTGTTTGGAATAAAAGCTTCTGCAACCAGCCTATGAATTGAATAATTCTTTTTTGTGTTGTTTTTTCTCAAACAAACCTTTGGATATCCTCCGTGATCAAGTGATTGTTTTAGGAATCTACCTTTTGGATTTTGTGGTATTTTTGGATAACTCCAAACTGTGCCATTATCAAATATGGCATATAAACCTACATAATTTTTTATTGATTTAGCTTTCATTTTCATATTTTATGGCACATATTGCATCACTTGTAGCATCTATAAAATAATATTTATTATCTCCTTCGGTTATAATATCGCAGGCCCACGCTTTAAAGTAAAGAGTTGCGCCGATTGGGAATAATTGGCTCCAAGCACACTGTGGATCTCCCATCAGTTTGTTTCCTAATGCTACTATTGTACCTTTTTCTTGGATGCTTTCTGATTGGATTGCGCCGATTTTTTCTTCTTCAATATGCAATTGTATTTTATTTCCTAATGGAATTATTTTATTTGTCATCTTTTTCAATTAAACTGCTAATATGAACACCTGCTGTAATGAATTCTGAAGCCGAGCTTAGTGCATTTGCTAGAGCACATCTTGTTGCTTTAGCTGAATCAATAATTCCTTCTTTAAACATATCAACTGTTTTGTTTGTATATGCGTTGTATCCTTTTTTTCCTATTAGTTTTTTAGATACATCGGAGTAATCTTCGCCGGCGTTTTCTACAATATTTCTTAATGGCGCTTTTAGTGCTACCTTTAGGATTTCTTCTCCAATTGATCCACCTTTAATTGAATTGGCCGCTCGGTATAAACACATACCACCTCCTTCTACAATTCCTTCTTCTATTGCTGACTTTGTAGCATTTACTGAGTTTAGGATTTTTAGTTTTAGGTCGGCTTTTTCTGTGTCTGTTGGAGCACCTACTTTAATAACTGCAATACCTCCTTCCAAGTTGTCTGCTCGTTTATTTATATATTGAGCTTCATAGATGTTTTTTGTTTGTGCCGCTTGTTTTCTTAATCTCTCAATTGCTTGCTTTGTCTTTTCTCCTCCTTCTCCAATGATCAAGGTCTTTCTTGCATTTGATGAGATTGATTTAACTCTACCTAGATGTTCCATTTTTACATCTTTTAGTTTTAAACCTGTTGAGTCAGAGATAAGAGTTGCCCCTGCTGCGGCGGCCATATCTTCTAGTTCAGTTCCTCTCACTTCAATTACCAATGAATTGAATAGGCCGTGCTTTTTGTTTAGAGCAAAGGTTCCTTTGATTGCGTTGTCCATATTACCTACTAAAAACACCAAACTTGTTGTCTTTTCTGTCTTTAACATTTCAAGCAATACTGCAATGTCTGGCAGTGATGAGATTTGTCTGTCAGAAGCAAAAACCAATACATCTTCCATTTCTGCAACACCTTCGGACTCGTTTGTAATAAACAGTGGTGAGGAATATCCAACTTTTGTTTCTAGTCCTTCTACGATCTCTAGTTCTGTTTCTGAGAACATTCCATCTTCTACTCTGATTGGGCGAGTTTTTCCAACTTTTTCTATAATGTCTGCAATAAGTTTTCCAACTTCAGGTGATTCTGATGAAATAGTTGCCACAGCTTCTATGTCCTTTGTGTCCTTTATCTCTTTTGCATTGTCTTTTATCCACTTATCCACAGTTTTTCCACAGGCTTTTAATGACTTTCTTATCTTGATAGGATTTTCTGGCCTTTTTAATGACTCGTTTATAATTGCCTGAAGTAATGTTGCTGTTGTTGTTGTTGAATCTCCAACATCATCAAAAGTCTTATCACAAGTGTTATTCACTAACCAAGCTCCCATTTGTGCGAATGGGTCTTTTAATTTAACTGCCCTTGCAATAGATACACCATCGTTTGTAATGGTTGGCTGTATTTCACTATCAATAAAAGCGTTTTTACCACAAGGGCCAATCGTGCTTTTGATAGCGTTGCAAGTTATATCTATTCCTTTCTTTACTCTTTCTATTCCATCTTTTCCAAATAGAATATCTTTTGCTTGAAAATCTTTAATTGTGTTATTCATCGTCTTGTATAATATCTCCTAGCCGAATTTCTCCGGGGTGTTCTTTTAAATAATTTTCTATTTCATTTACTTTAATAAAGTCGCCTTTTGGTTTGGCTCTAAAATCCTCTAAAACGCTGTCTACAATGTCCTTTGGTGCATTTCTAGGTTTTAGCAGTTTAATCGTCACTACGCCCGTTATAAAGCCCCACGTGCCAAATAATAGGGCTATTAGTATGTTATTTATCATCTTTTGCTGGTCTAGCATCAAATAATGCTACAACTACGTGTGCTTCTCCATTTACTTTATAATCAATTCTTGGTAAGAATGTCACCTCGTATTTTTTAAGAGTTTCTGTGACTTCTTTAATTGCTTTCTCTGATCTGTCTTTGAAGTCGTTTTCAGGTTCTACATCTATTACTTTTTCTATTGCCATATGTTATTTTTGCAAGAGCTTGCCTATTTTTTAAGGTATCTCCCTATAAATTAACTAATAATACTCAAAATTATACAGCAGGTTCATTATATTTGTCAATTTTTATCTCAATTCTTGGGTTATCTCGGTCATATAACTTATAAACTGTAGCCTTTTGTATCTGGCTGTCATCAATCCATACTACATCTGTTAATGCATCCATTGATAGTTTGTGGAAGTTATCCCAATCGCTTTTTCTTTTTGTGCCGAAATACAGTTTAACTTCTATCTCAACAGGATCAGGAGTTGGGTCTGCTTTGTGTTGTATCCTTGCCTGGATTTGGTAGTACTCTTTTAGGTCCTTTCCTTCTTTTGTCATATAAACGCAAGGAAAGTGACCACGGACAGTGGCCTTATAAATGCTTTGTGTTGATTTAGGCTCTCCTTTCAATATAATTTCCATACTTTAAAATTAATCTTTCTTTTTCTCTTTGATAATTAATAGCTTTACTGTATCTTCTTATTTCATCTTCAGTGGCCCTGCATAACATTATCCAATCACATCGCTCTTTAATCTCTCCAACCATTTTATCGTGAAATTTCTTTTTTATTGGTAGGATACAAAACCGTTCCTGCACTTGACGGTTGGCAAAAATTAAATTATGGTGCCACTCTATTCTTTCTGGGTCAAATATGTTTTCTGTTTTTTTACCTCCACCCTCTAGACAGCATTGATCGTAGAATTTGTCATTCTGAAGTTCTTCTCTTAGTTTTTCTGGTATTTTGTTCATTTATTTTTCAAATGTTTTGTGACAAAAAGGACATTCTATTTCTTTTGGTTTGTTTTCTTTTTCATTAACCTCAAAAGAAGTAAGCCCTAATTCAATTTCTGTAAATCCCAAATTTAATAATTCGTTTTCATCAAACATATTTGCCAAAATATCAAAATCCCAATCTCCGTTATTTTTATTAAGCCTTATGTTTAACTCTTTTTCACTTTCTATTTCTGGAATATCTATATAAACTACAGGAACAGTTTCGTGACCCAATTTTTTAGCTATGAAAATTCTAAAATGACCTCCAATAACTATATTCTTTCTTCTTTCGTTTTTGTTTACTATGATTGGGTCGATTAGGCCGAACTTTTTAATACTGTCCTCTAAGTTTTTTACCTTATCTTCAGACCATTTTCTAGGATTGTATTCTCTATGCTTACAGTTATCAAAGTGCCATCGTGTCATTGAACCGCCGCCTCCAGTCTTACTACAATGTGGACAAGTAAAAGTTTCCTTCTTACCTTTATTAGCCTGGCGTAGTTTTTCTTTAGTTTCCTCGCTTGGTGTTTTACCATAACTTGGATTATTACTACCTAACTTTGCCTGTCTAATCTTATCCCTTGTTTGTTCTGTAAACGGCTTGCGTTTCTTTCCTAACTTTGCTGCACTTTGTTTTCTGCGTGTTTCTTCCGTTGCCACGTTACCCTTATCGTGACTGGGAAAC
>OGVI01000034.1_pt1 | contig 11854 bp, 22 predicted proteins | sample 1575701 | NCBI WGS metagenome assembly OGVI01 (sample SAMN07581551, study PRJEB24739) | freshwater metagenome | place: Singapore | collected 2015-04 | reverse complement strand
TCATGACCTTGCATGGCATGAGTGGCTAATCGATGCCAACAAGCTGCTGCGCTCGCATTCAATCGACGAAGCCATCCGCAATCAATACGGCCCTGAATTCAAAGCTCAACTGAAGACCTGGGTGAATGACGTCGCTGTTGGCGAGCAGATGGCTGCCAACTCTGGCGAGGTAGCGCTTGGCCGCTTGCGTCAGGGCATCAGTGCTGCTGGCCTGGGTTTCAACGTCATGTCTGCATTGCAGCAGATCATTGGTTTCAACCAATCGATCGTTCGTGTGGGCGCGAAGTACATCGGCCGCGGCATCACCAAGACCATTGGCAGCCCGCGCGAAACCATGAAAGAAGTCAACGAAAAATCAAGCTTCATGGCCAACCGTTCACGCACACAGTTCCGCGAACTTAACGAGCTTCGCAACATGGTGCAGGATGAGTCAGAGACGATGCGTGCAGTCAAGCTTGGTGCGTACTACATGATGATGAGAATGCAGCGCTTGGTTGACGTTCCAACATGGGTGGGCGCGTACGAGAAAGCAATCGGCGAAGGCCACGACGAAGACAAGTCAATCGCAATGGCCGACCAGGCTGTGATCGATTCGCAGGGCGGCGGTATGGTCAAAGACCTTTCTGCCATCGAGCGTGGCGGCCCAGCACTCAAGCTGTTCACCGTGTACTACAGCTACATGAACACCGTGTTCAACATGGCGACCATGCAAACCATGACGGCCAAGAGCCGCGGCAAATTGGCTGCTGACTACCTCATGCTGTTTGTTGCTCCTGTTGTTCTGACGTATGGCCTCAAGGCTGCACTCACACCAGGCAAGGGTGGCGATGATGATTGGGACTGGGAAAAGATCGCCAAAGATCTGGCTGCTGAAGAGTTGTCGTACCTCATGGGCACGATGATCGTAGTGCGAGAATTCGGTGAGGCTGCCAAAGTGGTGACCGGTGCTGAAGGTGGCGCACGCGATTACAGCGGCCCTGCTGGCCTGCGCCTGATCTCCGACGGTTACAAGTTCTTGAAGCAAGCTGGCCAGATGGAATTCGACGACGCGTTCCGTAAAGCAGCAATCAACTTGCTTGGCGATTTGACCGGTCTGCCGTCTGCACAAGCCAATCGAACCATCACTGGAATCGAGGCTTTGTCAGAAGGGGAAACAGAAAATCCAGCGGCGATTGTGTTGGGATTCAAGAAGAAATAGGTGCCCGTATCCCCACATGAAAGCCATAACGTAACCAAAATCTCCCAGGAGTCCGTCCATGACGATTAGTTCAACAAACCGCAAGGCAGGCCCGTTTATCGGCAATGGCACTGCCTCGGTATTTTCTTTTAGCTTTAAGGTCTTCACAGCGGCGGATCTCCAAGTTGTGAAGCTTACTGTCGCGACCAACATAGAGACTACGTTGGCGCTGACGACCGATTACACGGTATCGCTGAACACTGACCAGAACGCAAACCCAGGCGGCAGCATTACGCTGGTCGCTGGCGCTTTGGCGTCTGGCTACAACCTTGTGATCACGTCTGATATTGGCAACCTTCAGCCTACCGATCTGACCAACCAGGGTGGCTTTTACCCTGACGTGATCAACGACGCGCTTGACCGCGCAACGATCCAGATCCAGCAGCTTCAGACTGGCCTTGACCGTGCAGCGTTGCTGCCGATCACAAGTTCTGCCGACGCGGCCGCTTTGGTTGCTGATATTGAACGCTTGGCTTCGAGCGCCGATAACCTGGACATTGATGCCAACAACATTGGCTCGATCAATACGGTTGCAGGCAGCATCACCAACGTCAATTCTGTTGCGACCAACATTGCCAACGTGAATGCCGTTGCTGGTAATGCAACGAATATCAACGCGGTGAATGCTAATGCCACAAATATCAACGCGGTAAATGCAAACAAAACCAACATCGACACAGTGGCTGGAAACAACGCCAACGTGTCAACTGTTGCTGGCATCTCTGCAAACGTAACGTCAGTCGCGGGCAATGCGACGAACATCAACGCCGTTGCAGGCAACGCGACCAATATCAATGCTGTCAATGCAAACAAGACAAACATTGACGCGGTAGCAGGCAACAACTCGAATATCACTGCGGTGGCCGGTAACTCGACCAATATCAATGCAGTAAATGCAAATTCTGCAAACATCAATGCAGTCGCTGGCAACGCTACAAACATCAATGCGGTGAATGCCAACTCGGCAAACATCAACACCGTTGCTGGCTCGAACACGTCGGTAACCACTGTGGCAACGAACATCACAGCCGTGAACAGCGCGTACACCAACCTGGCTGCAATCATTGATGCGCCGAACCAGGCCGCTGCTGCTGCAAACTCTGCGGCCGCTGCTGCTGCTTCTGCTGCGTCTGGCATGTACAGTGCAGTACAAGACAAGAGCGCAAATTACACAATCGTTGCGGCCGATGCTGGCGACTTGATCCGTGTGACGACTACGTCCGGCGCGATTACCATCACCCTTCCATTGATTGGAAGCACGGGGATTGGTGACGGCTTCAAGATTGCTATCGTCAAATGGACTGCTGATGCCAACGCGGTGAACATCGCACGCTCTGGCACGAACACAATCAACGGTGCAACCAGCGCACAAATCGGTTCGCAGTACAGTCAGATCATCTTGGTTGCTGACCTTGAGACAAGTACCTGGTTTGCTTCGCAGTCTGGCCTTGGTGCAACTAACATCAACGTCGATACGTTCTCTGGTAACGGCAGCACGACAGCGTTCACGCTCACGTCTGACCCAAGCACCAAAAACAACACGTCCGTGTTTATCTCTGGCGTGTATCAACAGAAGAGCACATACAGCCTATCAGGAACTACGCTGACATTCAGCACCGCGCCTCCGACTGGCACTGCCAACATTGAGGTTGCTTACTCAACCCCGCTTGCAATTGGTACGCCAAGCGATGGCACTGTAACTCCGGCAAAGCTTTCCACTGGCGCTCCATCATGGGATGGCGCTGGTACATTAACTGTTCCTGGAAACGTCAACACCGTAAAAGTTCAGTCAACTAGCGATCTTACTCTTGATGCGGCATTTAGCACCATCTTTAAAAAGAATGGCGCAACAACAGGAATATTAAATCAATTTGGTTTTGGCCTTCCAGGTTCAAACCTTTCTAGCGGAAGCGGCATTGCATTTCCTGCTACTCAAGTCCCATCATCTGACGCAAACACGCTGGATGATTATGAGGAAGGCACTTGGACTCCAGTTCTTCAATTTAGTGGCACTCCATCATCAGGAGCTACATATACAACTCAAGCTGGAACTTATACAAAAATTGGCAGAGTAGTTCATATTCAAGCATTATTGGTTTGGACTGCAAAAGGATCTGGAACTGGCGTCTGGCAAATTGCAGGACTTCCATTCCCTACTACAAACCCTCCAAATGGCTCCGCTCGTTCTGCCGTTGGTGTGATTACAAACACTTACGGAAGTCAAATTGGTAATGCGCTATACGGTGAATCAAGCCAATCTTATTTGCTACCCACAAAAATGACAAGCGGAATCATGGGGGAATGTGGCAATACTGATGTTGCTGGTAGCGCAACAATGTTTTTTGGCGCAACCTATTACACAAGTTAATTAACTTTACTGGATTGGTAAAGATGGACACAAAGAAAGGAAATGAAATGGCACTGACAGAACAAACTTTAATCGACAAAATTGAAGTCGTTGAAAACGGAACGCTTCAAGTGCGTCAAGCGACCCGCATCATTCGTGATGGCGAACAGATTGCTCAAACTTATCATCGCTGGAGTTTTGCTCCAGGGTCTGATGTAAGTGCAATGCCAGCAAATGTGCAAGCAGTTGCTGCCGTTGTGTGGACGCCTGAAGTTGTCGCAGCCTATAAAGCTGAACAAGACAGGATTGCGGCCGAAGCAGCCGCACGTTTACAAGCAGAGGCTGAAGCGGCAGCACAACAAGGAGCCTAATCATGGCATTGACTCAAATACAAAAAGGAATGATTGCCAACGGCGCGGTGGACAATACCAAGCTGGACGTGGCGAACTCCGACGGTACTGGTGCCGCTCAATTACCTAGCGGTACAACAGCACAACGTCCGGCATCTCCCGTAAATGGAATGATCAGGTACAACACCACCACAGCAAAAAATGAGGTATATCAAAACGGGGAGTGGCTAACGTATTCGATTACTTATGCAATCGAAGTTCTTATGATTGCTGGCGGTGCTGGCGGTGGTTACGGCGGTAACGGCGCTCAAGGAGGCGGCGGTGCTGGCGGTCTTCTTTACTATGGTGCTGAAACTCCAAAAACACCAAACGGCGCAGCAATTAACGCAACATCCGGTTCAGTTTTTTCTGTAACTGTTGGTGGTGGTGGTGCTGCTGGCACAGGAACAAGTGACGGTACAAACGGAAGCAATACGCTGTTTGGAACGTACACATCAATTGGCGGCGGTGGTGGTGGTGGCCAAGTTCGTAACGGTGTTGCAGGAGGCTCTGGTGGCGGAGCTGGCGAAAGCGGATCAGGGCTTGTTGGTGGTTCTGGAACTACCGGCCAAGGTAATGCAGGCGGTAATACCCCAGGATCGTACACTGCTGGCGGTGGCGGTGGAGCAGGCGCTGTCGGTTCTCAAGGTGCTGGAACTAACGGAGGCGCTGGAGGTAATGGTGGCGTTGGCCTACAGTATTCAATATCTGGGTCTGCCACTTACTACGCTGGCGGAGGTGGTGGATCTGCATACTCCTCTGGCACTGGTGGCGCTGGCGGTAACGGCGGCGGCGGTCAAGGTACTGGTGGTGCTGGTCACCCAGCTACAGCAGGCGGTACAAATACTGGCGGTGGTGGTGGTGGTGGCACAACAAATAACAACAATCCAGCGGCAGCGCAACCAGGAGGTTCTGGAATTGTGATTGTTCGTTATCTTGGTGCTCAAAAAGGAACGGGCGGTACAGTTACGTCTTCCGGCGGGTACACAATTCACACGTTCACTTCGTCCGGCACATTTACAGCTTAACAGGAGAAACTCATGGGACATTTTGCAAAAGTAAACAATGGCGTCGTCGAGCAAGTCATCGTCGCCGAGCCAGAATTCTTTGACACGTTTGTGGACTCTAGTCCTGGTCAATGGATTCAAACTTCATACAACACACACGGTGGCGTTCACGCAAATGGCGGTACTCCGCTGCGTAAGAACTATGCTGGCATCGGCTATACATACGATGCACAACGCGACGCATTCATTCCACCAAAGCCTTTTGCAAGCTGGGTGTTGAACGAAGACACATGCTTGTGGGATGCGCCTATTGCAATGCCGACAGAGGGTGGCCCGTATGTATGGAATGAGACGACACAATCTTGGGACACTATTCCTGACGCTGCTGCGTAAGAAAGATGAACGATGGATCAAATGATTTTCAACTGGGCAGTCGCTGCTGCTGGAGCATTAGGCGGCTGGATACTTAAAGTAATTTGGGATGCCATCATTGATCTTAAAAAAGATCTCAATGACATGGAGACGAAGATGCACGAAGATTTTGTACGCCGTGACGATTTCAAAGATGCAGTCAAGGAGATCAAGGAGGACATGAAATCTGGCTTTGCAAAGACAGATAACATGTTGGGCCTGATATTCAAAAAACTCGAAAGCAAAGAGGACAAGTAGATGACTTTTAAGCTCTCACAAAAATCACTCGACCGGTTGTCCGGTGTACACCAAGACCTGGTTGATGTAGTGAAGAGAGCAATCGAGATCAGTGAGGTTGACTTCACTGTCCTCGAGGGCGTCCGATCAATCGCACGTCAAGAGCAGCTTGTTAAAGCTGGCGCAAGCCAAACCATGAAAAGCCGACACATCACCGGTCATGCCGTTGATCTGGGCGCGATGGTGAATGGCAGCGTGCGCTGGGACTGGCCACTTTACGACAAGATCGCCATTGCCATGAAGGCAGCGGCGCATGAGCTACAGATCGCCATTGAGTGGGGCGGCGACTGGCGCACATTCAAAGACGGCCCGCACTTTCAATTGACGTACGAGGTTTACCCTGCATGAAACGCTGGTACAAATCCAAGACTCTCTGGGTGAATGCTGGCGCTGCTGCGCTGATGGCGCTTGAGGCGTCCACCGGTTTACTCAAGCCGTACATGGCTGAAGAGTTTTGGGTGGCAATGGCTGTCGCTTTGCCGATGGTCAATGCCATGCTGCGCGTGATCACGACGGAGGGCTTGAGCAAATGATGCTGAACCTACAGAACCAGATCTTGGCAGCAATCGCCGCAATCGTCCTTGGCGCGTTTGCAAGCTGGTGGGTGACGTCTGACTATTACCAGGCACGCTACGACGCAGCCATCGCCCGGCAAAAGGCCGAGGCGGTCAAAGTATTGCAGGAAGCAACCGACCGCGCGATTGCGGCCGAGAGAAAAAATACACAACTTGCTCTATCGATGGAGGTCGATCATGCAGAGAATCGCAAAAAATTGGATCAGTCCCTGGCTGATAATCGCCGTCTTGCTCGCGAGCTTGGCGGGCTGCGCGACCCAGGATACCGGGAAGGTTGTAGTTGCCCCGTGCCCGGCTCCTCCGCAGGCTCCGGCATCGCTTTACGTCAGCCCACCGACGGCCGACTTTCAGCAGAGGCTTCGGACTTTCTTCTTGAATTCGCCCGCGACGCAGACAGGGCAGCAGAATACGCAAACCTCTGCCACGACTGGGTCACAAAAATAAACGCCGAGGCGAACCCCGGCGTAAAATAGTTTTGCACGTTGCCAAATCTCCTTCATCTTTCGTGCAGATGCTTGCCCCTGGTGTAAAAGCCAGGGGCTTTTTCTTTACCACTTCGGTGCACAAGTGACATCGATGACAACCTCCGTCGTGTAGCCGTTGATCTTGCGTTTGCCGTACAGCATCACGCCACGCAGGCCATTGGTTTCACACTCACGCACAGCCACGATCACCTCGTTGCGCGTCATTGGTTGGACGTGCTTGTCAATGATCAACTCTTGCTCGACCACTGGCGGCTTACTCGTTGAGCAGGCAGCCAGCAGTCCCAGTGAGCAAACTACGATGAGCAGCTTTTTCATGGGACTCCCTTTCATTTATCGGTTACGAATCGGTTGCTGCGCTCGAAGGACTCGATGTCTTCCAAGCGGTAGCGGACTTCTGAATTACGTCCTTCGCCCAGCTTGATGTAGTTGGGGCCGGTGTTTGCGACTCGCCACTTTCGCAGGGTGTTGTCGGCAACTTTCCATCGATCACACAGTTCCTTCGGCGTCAGTAGCTGGGACATTCGCGGCCTCCTCTTTGATCTCACCAGTTGCAGCATCAACGACTTCACCAGCACGCGACGCAATAGAACCCTTCAGGCGGCTCAAAGGCGCGACTTGCTCCTCTGGTGCCGGGGTGATGTTTACAGGTTCTCTGCGCTCGATCTGGGTGAATCCTGATGCCTCGTTGTCAGCTTGCAAAACGGAGTCCAGATCCGCGCTTGATGGCAGCCGCTTGGCCATGCGACGAATCACCGTCTTTTTGGCCATCTCGTCCCACCAGTCAACCCACGGGCCAAACTTACCGGCACGACTGGCAGCGCGTACTTTCTCAACGTCGGCCACGCTCATCACCTCGCGGTAGATGGCGCCGTCCTTGGTCTTGGCCACAGCGTACACAGCGATCTGCTTGCCGCGGTCTTCACCCAGGAATGGTTTGTGCGTGATCGACTCGTTGTCGCCTAGCTCGTACTCGAAATGGTCTTTGTCGTACACGACCTGGGCACTGATGCTGGCCAACTCGCCGCTGTTGCGAATCTTCTTCAAGATGCCGCCGACCATTGGCATGTACTGCACCTTCTTGCCTTCTTTGCTGTTGAAGATGACCAGGGCGGCCTCGCGCCCGTCGCACAGCAAGCCATCCTGGGCAGCACGCATCGTCGAACCCAGCAGGCTCTTACGATCCGCGCCCAGAAGATCCGGCTGCATCTGCACAGCGGTCAGAGTGGTGCGAATAAATTTCTCGACAGGGATCTGGGGCGGCAGTGCGTCGTGCAGATCCTTGTTCATTTTTTCCAGCGTGCCGCGGAATGCGACCATCGGTGTCAGTTCAGTGCTCATGATTGGGTTCCTTCCAGTAGATCAGATTGCTCTGCGATTGTTGATGATACCTCAACAGTGGCACCTTTGGCCACGAGTTGAGCCACATCAATTGCCTTGGCCACTTCGACCAGTTACAGCTTGCCAGCGATATGGCGAAGCGCCTGGGCCTGGCTTGATGCCTGCACCAGGTGTGATTGCCCGTTGCCGGTGACTTTGTAGATGCGTTGTTCTGTTGCCATGATTAACCTTTCTTGGGTGTGAAGCGGAATTGACGGTAGCCCTTGCGAGCGCCCTGATAAGTGCCGACCATGTCGGAGGTGATGAGAGTGCCAAGCGAATCCTTGGTGACTCCACATGAGATCGTCCCAAGTGGGGACACAACTTTGCTGGCCTTGCCAATGCGCTCGAGGATCTGTGCCTTGGTGGCGTCCTTGAGTTCGTCTTGTTCTTTGACCATGCGCGAAAGGTATGCGTACTGCTCAATCAATTGATCCAAGCTTGCGTCTGATTCAGCGACTAGGCCAGCGTCTGCGTCAGCACGCAATTGCTTGATGATGAATTCAGCGTCGGCCGTGTAGTCTGGCGATGGGGCTGTGTTATTCTGAACACGTTCCCAGAACGCAGCTACGCGCTGGCGAATGTCTGCACCGATCTCGCGGTCGCGATTTCGGAGGACTACCTTTTGCTCGTTGCCACCGACAAGCACGGTCAGCGCAGTCCAGGAGTAATCCAAAATTTCCATTTGATGCTGGATCTGAAGTTCGATGTGCTCGGGCGCTTCGATGTTGCCTGCGCCGTCGTCGATCCAGTTGCGTTGGTATTGCAACCAGTCCACGTTCTTCACTTCCAGAATGCCTGGGCCATCGCTGCTGCTGTTGATCTTGAAGTCAAAGCTTGAGCCAATGCGTGCAGCCGGATCGCGTGCATAGACGTTGAGCTTGCTGATGTCCCAACCCTGATCTTCGGCCACGCCGTGCGCGATCGCTGACTCAAGACGGTTGCCCCAGCGCATGCGCTCATTCGGCTCGATGCGAACGATCACGTTGTCGCGTTTGTTGTGGAAGAGTTCAAACTCTGTGAGGTACGGTGAGAGGCCATAAAGCGCCGACACCTCGGTACTGGTCACATCTTTTGCACGCTCTCCAAGCCATTGCTCCTGGCTTTCAATCTCGATGATTTCCGTTGCCATTTAATTCTCCATGTAGTTGCTGATAGCCTCGTTGATTTCGTCTTCTTCCCTGGGCGTGATCTTGCGAGCAAGCCAAGGCGCTGGACGTCCGCGACGGTCGAGGATTTCCCAGTCGCATTCTGTGTACCCGTGATAGTCCATATCACTGGGCGCGTTGTACGAGAACGAGCCTTCAACTCGGTCGTAATCAATCACACCAATGAGGCAGGGGATGCCTGCCACACGGTGCTCGATCTCTGCGATGTAACTCATAGCCAGATCCTCAATGCTTCTTCGTTGTCCACGTCGTTGCTGAACAGGGTCAGTTCGTGACGTTCGCCTTTCTCATCTTCGACGACGATCGTGCGCGACAAAAAAGTGTCGTGCTCGCGAACTTCAGTTGCTCGAATACTCTTGACGCGGTGGATAGATACTTCAGCCATTTTCGTTTCTCCTTGTGGTTGCCTGTGGAAATTATAATCCAATTTGTTGATCTTGTGTCAACGCTATTTCGTGGGGTTGATCAATTCAGCGGCCAGCTTGATCGCATCCTTTTTTGAAAAGATCCCGCGGTATCTGGTTTGCAGTCCGTGCGGATCTTTGGCCTTTAGCCACTGTGATTCGATCTTGACGTGCACGCTGTCTGGCGGGCTATCAGTCGGCTCCACTGTGACGTGAAGCAAGTAATCTTTCGACGGTTCAAAAATCAAAGTTGTCATTCTGTTTTCCCTTTCAGTGTGAGTTGCTCGACGATGCCTGTGTACTGCTCACCAGCGCGGGCCTGGTCGATGTTGAATGTGCGTGAGCCTTTGCCCCAGCGATCGACGACTTGCCAATCCTTGCCGATGACGTACACGCCGTTGTCCCAGTTGTCGCAATCGAGTTGCTCGAGTGTCCCGATGCCCAGGCTCGTATCCTGATCTACCCCAAAAAATTCGTGGATCAATCCGCACAAGCGGGCCAGGCCATACGACTCGTCAGACGACGGATCGCGAAAGCCGCGGGCCTTGGCCACATCCAGGAAAGCCTGGACGGACTCTTCGCCACCGTTCCAATGAAGGTAAATGCCAACGCCTTTGGTGTGGCTTTTTGATGCTGTGATGACTGCTCTGTTTCCCATGTCGATCTCCTTAAATTGCGTTGTGGATAAATTGAGTTTCAAAACGATTTGTCTCGAGCCATGCTTCGACAAGCTCCTTGGCCCGCGCAAAGTCTTCGGCTGCAACACAGATCCAGCGCTTGCCGCAGAACACGTTGGAGCTTGCGCCCCAACGGCCTTTTGACTTGATCCCGTTGGGGATCAGCACCTCACGGCGCAGCTTGCGAATCTCCTGGGCCACAGTGACCTCGCTGTGTTCGTCGTACACACTGGCTCCGCACACTGCTGTGCCTGGAATCCAGTAGCCGCGCCAGCCATCGAGGCGGTGGTATCTGCGTGGAATGCGTGTTGTCATGTCGTTCTCCTTAATGTTGGGCGACGGTGCAAATGCCGTCGTTGATCAATGCGTTTGCTGTGCGGCCATACCAGCCTTGCAGCGTCCAGGCCAGGCCGGTGTCGATGAGGTATTGCCATGCAGAGATGATGGTGTCCTCGTCGTGATCCAAGCCATCGAAGCCCTCAACGCAAGCGCATGCGTCGTATGAAGTCCAGGTTGTTTGTTGTGTTGTCATGTCGTTCTCCTTGATTAACTGTTGAGCCATTCTTCGTAAGTCTTAAGCGGTGCACCGTTGCGAGTGATGTCGCCTCCTTTTCCATCGTCAGCGCATGCCAAATAAATTTGGTACTCCTGATCGTTTGTGCCGCGGGCTTTTGTTTGCCATGTGTCCAAAGTTTCGAGTTGCATGGTTGCCTCCTTAACGTGCTGTTGTCTTGATGCTGAACACTGCTGTGGTGCTGGTGTACTCGGCGATCTTGTCGGCGCTGATGCCCAAGTCACCGGCCAATTTTTTCCAATCGGTCACGGAGCGGTTTGCTTCGACGTAGGTTGATTTGAAGAGTGCACCCTCGAACACCGTTGGGCCACCGTTGCTGGCCACGTCCTTGAGGGCGTCTTTGATCGCGTCAGCTTGTTTGGTGAGCGTTGCGATTTGAGCGAGCAACGTGCCGAGTTCGTCTGCGGTTGCTGGTGCTGTAGTGATTGCTGTTGTCATGATTCTCTCCATAAGTTGAACATTTAACGACCGGTTTTTTTGAACCGATGAGTCATCTTACACCAACATAAATCCACAACGCAACAACTTTTTAAGTTTTTTTTCGTTGAAGTACGTTGACCCAGCAAAATCAAGGGTTTACGGGGTGTTGATGTTGTGGCAACATAGCAACACTATGGAAAAAACACACATCTCCCCAGTCGATTTGGTCATCGATATGTTTGGCGGCGTACGGAAACTGGCCAAGAGTATTGGCCGCGACCCCGCTGCTGTGAGCCGCTGGCGCAAGAGCGGGCTTGTGCCCACCCAGGTGCAGCGCAAGATCCTGGCCGCAGCGAATGAGCGCGACATCAACATCACTGCCCACGACATCGTGTATGGGCGCGAGCTTCATGCTTGAGTTCACGCTGCCCTGGCCACAATCGAAGCTTTCACCGAATGCCCGCGTGCATCGGTCAACCCTGGCC
>OGVI01000033.1_pt1 | contig 11888 bp, 4 predicted proteins | sample 1575701 | NCBI WGS metagenome assembly OGVI01 (sample SAMN07581551, study PRJEB24739) | freshwater metagenome | place: Singapore | collected 2015-04 | reverse complement strand
GCGAGAGTGACTGGAGTTCAGACGTGTGCTCTTCCGATCTGTTTCCCAGTCACGATAGCAGTAGATGTACGTATTACCTTCGCGGTCTTAGGACCTTCGTCACCTGAAAGATGGTGCAACGTGTACTTCAGTCTCGCGCGACTGTTAAGTTACACTGCGAATTACGCTTCTTTTTAAACTTTAGGCTGACCCCCTATCGTAGTCTCTTTGTACAGGTTACAATTTGTTTGAACACCAAATTGTTAAGGTTTGCCGCCATAAGGCAATATATATTGAAAGCTCTAAGAGCAACCCCCGGTTCCATCCATTGAAACAACATGAACCGCGATCATATGGCCCGTCGGGCCCTTGGAATCTCATGCCGTGAACCGGACCCCTCTTATAGTCTTACAGGAACTCGTCCTGTAATTAGTTTTGATAGCTCATGTTTGAGCAACCCCCAATCTTCCACGAATTTCAAGATGGCGACTTTCATTTCTCGTACTTTTGATTTTACTGCAACTTTACAAACCCCTTTTTCTGCTCTTCTCGTGGAGAGAGCTGAAGATACCCAGCCCCCTTCGATACCCGTTACATTCTTCGTATCTTGGTCTAAAAAGTCCCCCGACCAAGTTTGCATGATTTTCGATCAGGACCCTTCAGGCTTTATTATGGCTCCCGAATTCGCAATTCTACCTGTTTATGATTTGTTAGATACCAGATTCTTCTGGATTTCTCCTTCTCATGCGCGAATTTTAAGGAGATATATCGAGCAACACAGTCAATTGATAACAGCAAGAAAGAAACGCGACCCCCCCTCGCTTAGAGCCGCGCGAGTAGCTTCCCTGTTCACCAGTCAAGTTAAAAGGAAGACCTCTGAAGCCCTCTATGGAGATTTGAGCGAAAACGCAAATCGTAAAAGGCTGGATTTAGACACTTACGTACGACAAGTAGATATGTCTATGCATGAAAACGAAGAATTAGAACCTCAAGGATTAACAAGCCTGCTGATCAAGATCAATGACGCCTACGACAGAGTCGTAGGGTCTGATGAGACGGACATTGTTACATCGACCCTAAAATTCGTTGAAGCGACCCGAAAAGTCGTGTCCACTTGGTTGAAGACTATATACAAGATCGTTTGTAGCATAGTGGAAACTATCAAGGATACCATGACCCGCTGGTCTATCACCTTGCATTACGTTTGTCGTTCCTTTCTCGGTTTTATGAAAACTCGCTACTCAGAAATGCGGGGACTACTAAAGTACCTTTTTGGTGATTCTAAAAGTGATGAGTTTATCGCAGAGATTCGAACGTTAGCAACCGTTGAAGAGGATGATGCTGGAAAATACAAAGCCCCTTGCCCTTTTGTGTCATTACTCTCAGCGACTGTGCGCTATGATACCTTCAGTTTGGTACCTCAAACTGTATTGGAACGACTTAATACTGCACAGATCGTAGCCTTAAACGAGTTTTATGCTATTAAAGCAAATTGTTCTAATTGGCCCCATTATATTCGAGGCAACGCTAAGTACCTTAAAGTTAAGTATAATGCGATTATGTACGAAAACCATCAAGACGATTTAGTTGCCCAAGGAGAAGATGAAGATTTGCACTGGACTGTAAGATATCCCGAGAAAGCTGCGCAGTTTGTATCTGAAACTGCTTCAGCTCTCATCGGATCCCTCAGTGGATTCGATGGATTCCCTAGTATTTCGATGTCTAATTTCAAATACCAGTTTATGACACTATTCAATGTTTTCAGCGTATTTCAAAGGATCAATTTCGTGGACAATGCATCTTGGTTTGCAGACTCTATCTACTATTGTTTGACAGGCAAGAATTATTTTATCAAGTATTCCCTCCTGAGTCAGTGGAAGGAAACCACTATAAAGTTAAGTGATCTATTGTGTCAAGTAGAAAATATTCGATCTCCTGCCGCTATCATTAGAAGGCAAGTAACAGTAGAATTTGATAAGATGAAAATGATTTACATTCCGTTGATCGAAGCCTTCAAGCGAGATGCCAATGTTTACCGCACTACTTACGAAAATTTGGAGCGTAGAGCTGCGGTTTGGTTGTCACCTATTTCCGGAACTGCCAAACGAGCACACAAACCTGTAGCAATTCGATTCGAAGGAGAAGCAGGAACTGGGAAAAGTTCCGCTGAATCTTCTTTGCACGCTAATTTGTTTAAGCAAGTTCTAAAATTGTTGCCCAAGCTACCTGACGGCCCAATCCGTAAGCTTTTGCAAGAGATGGCGGACAATCCTACTGTTTACAGTATGAGTTGTGTAGTCCCTAAGAAAGAGTTTGATGATGGCTATGCTGGACAGAACTTTGCGTCCTTGCAGGAGTTGGGAACCATTACAGACACTACAGAAGTAGCAGCATGGATGTCACACTACTTTGAACTTATTGATGACCAGAACTTATGCCTTAATACCGCTTTTGGAGACAAAGGTAAAAGGTTCTTTACATCCCCAGTTGTTACTGCAACTACGAATGGACAGCTTTATACGAATAACCTTAAAGACCCCGCTGCTTTGTACAGAAGAATTGAATTTGATTTGGAAACAAAGCGAGTCGGCAAGCCGGACGAGATCTATGATATTAATTTGCACACCCGATTCAAGATGACAACTACTAATATAATCTGTTTGTTAAGCAGGAACACCCCTTCGAGAATTCTTACAAGACTTTATACTACAGGATATTTACAGGGATGGTTTGACATTGGACGTTTGATCAAGGCTGTTGCCTTGGTATATTTGGAAAGAATTAGTGTACCATCGACTACGTCAGCGGCCAATTTAACCCCCGAATTTGACCCCGAAGATCCGTTGAGTAATTTTGGATATGATAGTGATGATGATGAGCCCAAAGAGATAAGAGCTGATTGTTTTTCCTTTTCTGAAGGGAAAAACGAATTTTCTCATGAGAAGAAGAGCGGAGAGCAAGAGGAAGACGAAGATGTTGGATATATTCAAAGATGTCTCAATCGCACCTTGGCCCGTTTTCAACCAGAAAAGATTGAGATTCCCCCGTCAGTCCAAGTTCTTTTAGAGATCGAAGAGAAAGTTAAGAATTTAGGATCCAAGAAAGTGCCAAGTGCGACTTATCGATTCTTCACTATTGACCATAGTTCACATGACGACAAGCTTTATTTTTACGCGACCGTTGCGAAGCATGATTCGCAGTATGTTGCTAAGTTAGTCAATGAAGTGAAGAAGAGAGACGACGTGACTGAGTTGTATGAAAGATTGCAAACGGCTTTCTCGAAAGAGGAAGACGACCGAGAGTTTGTCCCGAAGAGTGAATCAGTCAGCTTGACGGAAATGTCGAGAGAAACAGAACAGAAACTTGTGAGAGACGTCAAGGTTGCAACTAAGACCTTGAACCCTTTCCTCGATCTCATGGTCGAAGAACGCGCTGGTGTTAGAAAAGGAAAGAAGGATGACGAAGGGAAGGAATCGAAAGGCTCTAATCCGTTTGAGCCCGTAGGAAAAGGAAAAGGACTGGAAGGTCCTAGCCCGTTCCCAGATCCTGAACCTGAACCCGTAATCCAGAATGACTCTCTTTCCGAACTAGACAGAGAGACAACTGAAGGACAAGGAAGAAAGGAAAATGAAGTGAAAGCTCAAAAATTTCATGAAATGGCTTTTACTTATTTTTCAGTTAGAGTGCCCTCAGCATTGGAAAGTCCTGGACAGTTTTATGCGGTTGTGTCAGACTTGCAAGATGCTCTTGGAAAAGATGGACTTACGGAATTGATGAATGATTTTAGAAAGAGCAATTTTTCCGAAAATTTAGGAATGCACCAATTCTTTAGATCTTACGCCGACTTTGTTAGATGGAGACCTGCAATTGCTAAAGCTATGCAGGACATTCCTTTGAGTAGGGCGGAGTGTACGAAAGCGCAAAAGGCGTACGTACATCGAGCTTTATTCGACTCCATCGGAGCATTGCAGACGACATGGTTTTATTATGAAAAATTCACTCCTATTTATAAGAAGTATTCTGAATGGGATACTCTCCAGATGTGGACTGCTATTTGGCCCGCTTTGAGTCCTATGTCGAAGAAGCAAGTTCGATATATGGCTAAGAAAGAAGGAAAAGTCATTTCAGATCGAGGAAACATGACCCCTGTTTCTTCGGCCGATGCGGCCAAGTACAAAGTGAGACAACACGCGAACCGCGTCCGGAATAATACCAAGCCCCCTCTTACTCCTGCCCAAAAGCAAGCTAAACTCGATGCCAAACGCAAAGCATTTAACGATTCTAAAGAGCATCATGTGCGAGCTAAAGGAAAGAAGAGAGAGGAAATTAGAAACCAACAGCGTTCTGTGAAATGGGACGACAGGTTAGGAGGAGATGATGACTGGTACGGAGAAGTAGATGACATGGAAGCACAAGTTTGCTCTCAGGTACCCAGCCACTTTCAAGCAGTGGCAGATTCCTATAAAGAGTTTGTAGACGCGTACAAGGATGAAGCTTATTCGACGTGGTCGTGGGCTACCACGTTCACGTCGTCCATTGTTGAGAAAATCTTTGAACACGTAGACGATGATAGCAATATCATGGGAACTGTCATTTTCACTTGCATGTACCAGATGGGAGTGAGAAAATTGAATAGAAGTAAAGCTGACCACATTAAGCTAGTCTGGGCTTTCCTCTTTGCAGGAGGTATCTCAGATATGGTTCAACAACGAGACTTGAGTGCTAAGATTATCGGTTGGGCTTCAAGAGAAGCCCACGCGGTTGAGATACTTAAGGAAGTAATTCACATGCGTTTGAAAGATCAGCCGTTAGAAGCAAAAGATATGGAAGATCACGTGATCGGAGGAATCCCGTTCTCGGCAGAGGCCGACGGATATTCAGCTGAATTCATGAACATTCGAGCTATGTACAGTGTTATGTCGACCGGACTAACCGTGCAGAAGCCCCCTGAGTCTATTTTCGTGGTTGCCTTAAGGTTTATCGCCGCTGCGGTGGCCGGAGCTACTTTAGGAGCCGCCGTGGGAATGTTGATTGGTTTCGTAGCCCGCAAGCTTGGAGGAGTGGATGAGAAAGAAAAAGCTCAACTGACTCTGACCAGAGAAGAGTATTTCCGTTTTTTTGATTATCATAAGGAGAAAGGTTACACTATTCACATATCGAGAGATAGTGATGGCGAGCCGTTTTGGTTGGAGTTGGAGAGAGCGAGCTATCGTGCGAACTTGCAAGATAGTATGGAAGCACAATCTGTGGATCCAGCTGCGTCCAAGACCCGTAAAGGTCTTAATTTAGCCCAAATTGCCAATGAACGCATGGAGAAACAAGTTGGAACAGTTTCAACTGCGTTGGATATATTGAAGAAGAGCTTCTTTATGATTCTGTCGCTCAGTGGAGACCTTATCGGACATATGACTTTTGTTGGAGGGAGAATTGCCCTTACCAACAAACACGTGTTTGAGAGCATCATGTACCGTAAAGTACAATTTGTTCCTTCCGTCAATTGTGGGCTGAAGGGATTTTATGCTACCATTACGCAGCAGACTCCGAGATTCGATCATCCCAACAACGATGCAGTATTATTCACTTTGGACGAATCTAACAACGGAGCTATGCGATTGATCAAGAAGCATTTTTCTCCTTTGGATGCGACCCGAAAGCATAAGCAGACGATCACCAACACAGGAGCAATTTTGTTCACTAATCAAGGAAACGCATGCGTAGATATTGTTGGCGACATGAACTATGTTGTTCGCAATGAACCTTTGTTTCCCGATGGAGAATTGTCTGCTGATTGCCTTGGTTATGTTTGGCCCGCAAATAGGCAGTCGATGTGTGGATCTCTTCTCTTAGTAAAGAATTCCGCAACAGGAACTTATCAAATTGAAGCTATACATGCCGCTGGATCTCAAAGCAGTGGTTACTGCCGAGCAGTGCCTCTGTCGCGTGAATGGATTCAAGAAGGAATTAGTTATTTTGAAAATATGACCCCTTGCAGCGCTGTGTTCGAGAGCCCGTTAGATGTTCATTTGGCTACTGTGACCCAAAAACAGTGTGCCGGATGGGATCTAACTGAGAATTGTTCAGTGTCCCAAAATCATGGTTTGAAGCGTACTGTCGCAACAGATAAGACCACCTTTCAACCGAGCTTGTTTCATGAGCACAAGATGAGAGGATGGGATAGAACCGCCCCTTGTCATATGACAGAAGTCGCTTTTGAAAAGACCGAACTCAAAGAGGCGAAGAGAACTATTTGTTCAGACCCTGACCCGGAAGCATGGAGAATAATTAGGACTTACGCCAAAGAGATGGCACAATATATCCTTCATCGTTCCCCTAGCCAGATGGCCGGATGTAGACGATTGACTTTTGATGAAGCATGGGATGGATTCGGAGGTTTAGGACCTATTAATTATCACACTTCAGATGGATTTTACCTTCCCGCAATGGGAATTAAGAAAGAAGACATCAGTTGGGTGGGAGATAAACCCCCGGATGCTACGAAGCGAGATCGAGTTAGAAAGTTCTGTGAAAGCAGAGTTGACCCAGAGCTCGACGAATTCCCTCACATGATTGGATTTAAGAAATGTAAAGATGAGCCCCTCGAGATTGAATTTGTTGAAGCAGACAAAGTTCGAGTCTTCAAATGTATCGATGCGTTGGATGTTGCCACTCAGCGAATGGCTGTTGGCGACTATCTATCGAGAACTGGATCTAGTTTCTTGGTTGGACCCCAATCTTGTGGTATTAACCCTCGTTCCGCTATGTGGGGAAGTATTGCAAACGATTTCAAGAAGAAGCTTCTAGCAGAATCAGATGTAGGAGGCTTCGACTTTGGAGTCTTCTCGCTGTTTTTCCCAGTGCTCAACTGGATCGCTCGTATTTGTTATCCAAAGAAGAAAGATCGCTTGTTTTTCTGTTGGGCTTTTGTTGGATGTCTTTCCTCAATTATTTACAATAAAGGTGTTGGAATAATGAAAGGAATGTCAAACACGTCTGGAAATCTCAACACTACCGAATTGAATACTATTATGAACATCGTTTATTTTCTTACTGCGGCCATATTTCTTGCAGAGAAAAACGGCGTTGACCCTATGGGAGTGTTTGCTGATTTTATTGCTTGGATTTATTCTGATGATAATTTGACTGCTTTCCGTTCCCAGTTTTCATGGTGGAATATTCATAACATTGCAAGTGTTTTTCAGCATTTGTTCCACGTGGAACTTACAGCAGCAGACAAATCCGATATTATGATGGCCAAGCTCGTCCCCGTTGAACAAGCCCAGTTCCTCTCGAGAGGTTTTCGCCTCGAAGGAGGGATTTGGTTTGCCCCTTTGGTTGAGTCTTCCTTGTACCAACGTCTTTTCTGGATTCGTGTACCCAAGAGAGAACGAGCTAATAAAAAATTCAAGTTAGCTCAACTCCAACAGAATTTGGATGGATTTATGGATGAACTCTACGAGTATTCTATTGAGGATGGAGATCGCATGGCCCAAGAAGTCGACGACTTTATCGCCGAGCACAACTTACCGTTGGTCGTGAACTACGACTATCGTGACGACCGCGTACTGCGTCGTCTTAGATGTTAAGTTAGCATTGGTTGGCAGACCATTAAGAATGCGTCCACCTTTAACCTGCTTGGAACAGCTTTTGTATTGATAGCTCACGTTTCGAGCAACCCTAATATTAATTTACACAAGACACGATGGACCTTACCAACACGACAGAAAGAAGTTATATTACTAGCAGAGTCGGTGATTTTGCCGGTGATGAAGTAAAAGTTGACCCTACCCCTGCAGATTATATTGAACGAGGAACCAAAACTGGACCAGACATTCATCAGTTGACCGAAAGATGGATTGATTTGACAGAACAGAGCTTTGGAGGACCCATAAATGCTGCGTCTACCGCGATAACGGTGATGACCCCTATTACCGCTCTCGCATATGAACCGCTTGTTTCGCTTAATCGAGCATATCTCAAAGTTTCTTGGAAATCAATATCAGTTAGAATTTCAGTTTACGATCCTAAAGGAGTAGCTGGAGGAATGCACGTCGGCTGGTACCCGTTGAGGGACTGGTTTGACCTATTTAACTCTGGCAACCTCAGACCGTTTAATTCTGGAACCCCAGTAGAAGTACTTGAGGCTACCCGTCATAACTTGAACGAGATGACTGCCCAACGATTGACTCTTGCCCCCGAGTGTCAGTTGATGACTTTTGGAGAGTCGAGTGATTACCAGTTCGATATACCCTGGCAATTCCCTTATACCCATTTGGAGCTTTTGGACTTTTGGTCGGATCAAGTAGCTATGTATGCCTTTACGGGTATACCGATGATCTTCGTACACAAGGTATCGCATAACTATTGCACTTCGGTGCAGTACGCTACTAAGTACCGAGTATTTGTTAAGTTCAATGGCCTCAAGTATGAAGGACCAGATGCGCGTTCGGCCCTAGGAAAGTTTGCGGACCAGGCCCCAACTGATATGCGCAAGCAGTCAGGAGGAGAAGCTGTAGCATTGGCTGCTCTAGCTGATGTTGCTATTACCGCAGGTGCCGAGATAGCTAGCTCTATGGTAGGTTCGTATGAAACTGACGAACCCGATTATGGATCAGCTGGAACGTTTGATGACCCATCGGCGGTTCAGCTTTCTTACGCTGGAGATACGACGGCAGTTGGCCCGAGTCCTTTGAGCCCTGTGTTTTCGAAGCCGTATTTTCCAGAGTCGAAACATCCGATAATTTCCTTTTTAACTAGACCCCAGTGGATTGGGAAATTTACGGTTGCATCCGGGAATGGAACTACAGAATTGTTTTATGCTGATCCGATGTCTCCCCGGGGAGCGATGAACTCAGATTCGCCCACATGTACGTACTTTAACTGGTTTGGCCAGTGTGCAAACTATTGGCGAGGCACGCTGGTGTTTGACATCGTTATCCTGGGACATCCTATGGTGGAAGTGGAATTTGTTTGTCAAATTTCCTATCCTTCATCTATGTTCATACCTTCGGGTGTGGGACCAATGGCTGAAACTATGCAACTTAAGGGCACTTGTAAAGGAGTGCATCGTATAAGAGTGCCAATGCCGTTTGCTACTACCCAGGACTGGTTAGCTATAAATGATTCTCATTTCACTTCGGAAACAGAAAGGAGTTGGACCGTACCGTCAGCGTTACACGTATTCACTAGAATTATATCGACTATGTTAGATGTAGCTCCCACGATTGAAGCTAGTGTGTATATGTCCGCTATGGAAGACTTCACTTTTGCCTTTCCCCGTCCCCCCGGTTTGTATGATCTAGACAATCCGATCGGCGGGTTTGTGATGGTCTCAGACTCAAAGACAGACGTACCTGTGAAGCAGAATCCCGTTTTGAACAGGTTGGGTAAGAAAGCTATCTTACAACCCCAAGTAGGATTACTACCTCCCAATGATGTTGTGGAAACTCGAGCTAAAGTGCAAGAACCAGTTAAATCTATGCCAGTAATGACTTATGTTGAGGATTTTTTTCAGTATTGGTCTCGCGCTTTACCTGCAGATACCGTGGATAATAATGATGAGCCTATTGTGAGAGCAGTTCTCATGATCCGCCCTTCTTGGTATTGGCCCGGTGAATCAGCCGCGTGGACAGCAGATGTGAACAACTCATGGTACTGCACGAACGATTACATATCCTTGTTTTCGTCCCATTTTATGCTGTACCACGGGTCTATTGCTGCGAAAGTTTTGTGTGGCGAAGATACTTCAGTCCCTTACAAGTATATTTCACTAGGAACTCTGGCTCCGCGTCAGAAAACCCACAATCCCTTCACAGCTGTAGCTACTGCCGTTCCTTCCGATGCCAATTTTGGAGCGGGAACCGTCATTACTCCTGCAGACAAGCAACCCTAAAAGCCTGATGCACGACATTAGCTTCCACCATGAGATTTTCGTAAATAAACTCTGCGGGATAAGTGTTATTAGCATGAATGCCGCCCACCTTCGCAGCCGCCAAATACACCTGCTCCGGTTTTTCTTGTTCAAAAAACTGTTGTACTGCATGCTGATTAGTAAGATCTAGTTCAGCATGCGTTCTGGTAACAAGATTATCAAATCCCTTAGCCTGTAAATTTCTCACAATCGCTGACCCCACCATACCTCGGTGACCAGCGACATAAATTTTGGTGTTTTTATTGAAACTCATAAATCAATTATTTAGGTTCTATTTACTAATTGGTTAATTTTCTTTACCCACATGAACCGCATAACCATGATCTTTTAATAAAGCGTGTTGCTTAGCTTTCTCTAAATCATGAGCCACCATCTCTTCAACCATTTGATCTAAGGTAATTTCAGGAACCCAACCTAATTTTTGTTTGGCTTTTGTTGGATCACCTAGCAAGGTTTCTACTTCTGTAGGCCTAAAGTAATGAGGATCTACCTGAACGACCACATCCCCCACCTTAAGGGCTGGCGCATGATCACCGGCAATACTTGCCACCACAGCTTTCTCGTTGACACCTTGACCTTCAAACTTTAGAGTGACTCCTAATTGAGCAGCACTCTTAGCAATGAACTCTCTAACTGAATATTGAACACCGGTTGCAATGACAAAATCTTCAGGTTGCTCTTGTTGCAACATCATCCATTGCATGCGCACATAATCCATAGCATGACCCCAATCACGCAAGGCATCCATATTCCCCATGTACAAACATTTTTCCAAACCTTGAGCGATATTAGCTAGGCCTCGAGTGATTTTTCTAGTGACAAAAGTTTCTCCACGCCGAGGACTCTCATGATTAAACAAAATGCCGTTACAAGCATACATGCCATAGGCTTCACGGTAATTGACCGTGATCCAATAAGCATAGAGCTTTGCAACGGCATAAGGCGAGCGCGGATAAAACGGCGTGGTTTCTTTTTGGGGTATTTCCTGCACCAAACCATAAAGCTCAGAAGTTGATGCTTGATAAAAACGAGTTTTCTTTTCCAAACCCAAAATACGAATAGCTTCTAGTATACGGAGTGTTCCCATACCATCCACATCCGCCGTGTACTCAGGCGATTCAAAAGAAACCGCCACATGGCTTTGTGCACCTAGGTTATATATCTCGTCTGGTTGAGTTTGTTGAATGATGCGCGTCAAATTGGATGAATCCGACAAATCACCATAGTGCAATACAAAATTACGGTGATCAATGTGAGGATCTTGATAAAGGTGATCAACTCGATCGGTATTAAATAATGAAGCACGCCGCTTGATACCGTGAACAATGTAGCCTTTTTCTAGCAAAAACTCTGCAAGATAAGAACCATCTTGCCCAGTGACACCTGTGATCAACGCGACTTTTTGTGTATGTGTTTTTTTCATCATTTCTAACTCGTTGATTTAATTTTTTAACTACGCCCATAGGTATCTTCAAAACGAACAATGTCGTCTTCACCCAAATAGCCACCTGATTGCACTTCAATCATCTCTAAATCAGAGTCACCTGGGTTTTCTAAACGGTGTTTCACTCCAATCGAGATATAAGTCGATTGATTTTCTTCTAATAAAAAAACTTCCTCACCATTAGTAACTTTTGCAGTTCCCTTAACCACAATCCAATGCTCGGCACGATGGTTATGCATCTGCAAACTCAAACTCGCACCCGGCTTGACCGCAATACGCTTGCCACGATCATCCGTCCAACCTTGGATGTCAATACAGGCTTGCTCCAACGAAGCTTCCGAAAGATCAGCCGATTGAGTATTACTCCAAGTACCACCAGCAACATTGGGGTGCGAGGCGCTACAAAGAACAACACCATCCCCAAAGGTATAACCAGCCGTAAAGGCACGATTAAGAACATTAGCCCCATTGATTTCCTTGGTTTGGCGAGCCGAGAAAGCCAGAGCCGTGGCACGCTTCTTACCAATTACATCATAA
>OGVI01000032.1_pt1 | contig 12118 bp, 19 predicted proteins | sample 1575701 | NCBI WGS metagenome assembly OGVI01 (sample SAMN07581551, study PRJEB24739) | freshwater metagenome | place: Singapore | collected 2015-04 | reverse complement strand
TACGATCTGAGAATGTAGCAGTGTTCCCGGAAATACACTTGTATTTACACGTGAATGTGTTCTGCCCTGGTGTCAGCTCGTCAAATAGGAAGGTTGTTTCTACTCAAAGTATTTGTCTCCTTTTGTCCTTTGTTGGACCAGAATATTTACGGTTCGGCAACAGCAAATAACTGAACATTGATTTCTGATATCTAGAGCATAAGTATTAGGCTTAGCACAAAAATATCAATCATTGCACTTGGTGCAACAAGTGGTAAATAAATTACCATGGCACTCAAAGATCGCAAAATATTCAAAAACAACGAGGATTATTGGCAAGTAGCCGATAACATCAAAAACATCTACATGTCCGACGGCAGTTTAACTACGTTGTTGGATTTTGAGCGTGTTCTTGATGAGTTGGATATCTATGCATTTCAAAATTGGGAAATTGGTGAGTTAGTACAGGGCCCTGATATTGGCAAGTACAAAGTAGGTTGCATTTTTATGTGGCCCGAAAAGCTCATGCCCGATCCCCGAGGCGCCAAACGTTTATTACCTTTTGATTGCGAAGTAAATTATCAAAAGAAAATGATCAAGATCCCTATCAAGATCAACTCACCTAAAGATTATATTCCCGGCACACACAAAGCTAAAATTGTCGAAAAACCCGTATGGTTAGTAGAAATTGTTATGCCCAAGAGCTTGTTAGATGAAATCCGCACAGGTTCTATTGAAATGCAGGACGAAGAAATCGATCTAGAAGATCTAGATCAAGCCTATGAACAAGACCTTGACCAAGAAGAGTACCAAAATGATGAAAAAGCCGATGACGCTCAACAATCCCTTCAACAGCAACAGCAGCCCGGACAGCAACAATCCTTTGTTTGAAGGTTTGCAGTTTAAAGACCTAGATGGCATGATGAAGCCCACTATTCACGTGGATGAATTTTCGTCCAAGATGGGCGAAGACCAAGACATTATTGTTGTGAGCTTTTTTGTACGTGACAAACAAGCAGGTCGTGATTTAATGTCTTGGTTTGAACGCGGATACGATTTTGTATTAGATGCTGATATTAGTCCAGGCGAAATTAAACCCAATCGTTATCTTGTGTACGTAGAAATGCGCCGTCGCTCCACAGCACCTCAGCAATTGCAGCAACTACTAGACGACTTAAACACACTGACCGAGTACGAACCTAACGACTGGGTTATGCATTACAATGGCAAAGAACAACCATGGAGCGAAGAGGCATTTGCTAAAACTGTGCCATTAACTCCCGATGCATATCGTAAAACCCACGACGAAGATCTTAACGAAATGCGTTTAGCGGCTGGAATTTCTCCTAAGAAAATTTACGAAGTGTCTGATGCAGTAAAATCATTGCAGTCCGCAGCTGGCATACGCTAACTGGGGTCAAATAAATATACCAAAGGATCCCAGAGATATGTTGTTCACAGAACTATTTGAAGGTAAAGATGCATGCCCGGTATGTGGGCAAACACCTTGCAATTGCACCAGTGTTGCAGAAGGATTGCGTGACCCCAAGGACAATCCTTGCTGGAAGGGTTACCATCCGGTAGGCACCAAGCAAAAGGGAGGACGCACAGTGCCCAACTGTGTACCCAAAGAAGGCGTAGATGAGGGTTACCTCAGCAATCCAGGGCAAGAAGATAGTCCTGTAGTAAATGCTATTACTCGTCGCATCATTATGCAACGCACAGACTTGTTGGCCAAATATGGTCCAGAAAAAGTTGCAGCAGCAATTGACGAAGTTGCTGACTTTGTAGGCGATGTTGAGGAAATTGGCTCCAGCGATGTATCCGGTTGGGTACGCTATGTTGAACAGATGTTGGGCAACATGGAAGAATCACAAGTCAACGAAATTTCTGCTGATCCACGTTATCTCAGTGCTGCAGAGCGCAGCCGTAGCCAAGCTCAAAATACTCAGAGACAGTACTGGCGGAGCCCAGAAGAAAAAGCCGCTGCTCGTCAAACAGAACTCAAGCGTGACAAGGGCATTGCAGGTTATAGCAAGCGCCACCGCGCAGCACATCCTGAAATGTACCCCAAGGTCACACCGCGTCCTGCACCTCATCTGCGTGATCCTAGCACAGAGTACAGCGATGATTACTCAATATGGGCAGCAGGACGTAGAGATACCATGGAACAAGATATGGCAGAAGGCAAAGATAATCTAGAATCTCTACGAGCTAAAGCAAAACAAATCAGCGATAAAATTGATTCGATCGTTCAGTCTGGCGGTCGCGTTGGATTAGATGATCCACTAAGTCGTCAATTAAAAGCAATACGTAATAAAATTAAACAAGCCAAGCAAGGTCTGTCAGAGGCTATTCCTTATGCCCTAAGTGCTGCAAATGCCAACGCTGAATACCGACGTCAAGGTCAAGCTGGCGGCGGCTATCGAGGCCGAGTTGATATTCCAGTTGGATCCAGCGAAGATTACCGCGCTGCAGGACAAGCACTAGCAAAAGCCGCTCGCGCTGCAGGGCAAAAAATTGAATACGGTCTAAGCAACAATGTCATGAGCGTGTTCTCTGATTCAATGACCTCGGACGAATTAGACGAGTTTATCGACAATGTATTAGAGCAAGGCTTAGACGAAGGCCGTAAAAAGCCCGAGCCGCCCGAAGCAGACTACGGCGACGATTATCAAGCCATGGTTGCTAGAGTTAAAAAATTAGCTGGCCTAGGACCGCTGAAAACAGTTTGGGATCCTGTAAAGCGTGTGTACAAAAATGTCCCTGTAGCACAGCAACCCACTGACAAAAAATGAGATTAAAGGAAGTCACTGACAGCAGCAACACAGATCGCGATGCAATACTTGCAGATCTGTGTAGCATGATTTTGTCAGGACAACGCCGCGATCCCGACTACTACGGTATGGTTGCTGCCGCAGTGATAGATCCCCAAGGACGTGTGGTTAAAGCAGTAAATCATGTTGCTAAAGATTCAGATCGTCGTATTCATGCTGAACGTGCTGCTATTAATGCATATGAATCACGCTACGGCGATTTGCCACAGGGCTGTGCAGTAGTCACAACACTAAGTCCTTGCAGTGAACACATGGATGATCGTTACGGAGAAAGTTGTCAGCAGTTACTAGACGATGCGGGTATCACTGACATCTACTGCGGTTATCAAGATCCCACACAAGACTCCGGCTACACTGTAACCAAAAACAAAAAGCTAGAAGAATTGTGCAAACGCATTGCTGATACATTCTTAGACGATCAGCAACTCAATGAACTAATGTTCATGGGCATGAGTCCTTGCACCAAAGATTGCTCGGGACATCGTGAAGGTTATGAATGGTCTGCCCGTCATAACAATGCACATGCTGCTAGCTGGAGCGACAGCTTTAACCGTGGCGCTGCAATCAAAGCTGCTGGATATTAAATACCGAACAATGCCACATAAATATCTACATGTGGCTTTTACACTTTCTTCCTGACTCTTTGCTACACTGGATAGTAAACACTGTGCTGATTGCTGGCATTGTGGGGTCATTTCTTTTCTTTGTTGTATTAAATCGACTTCTGCGATTTATCCCTGCACTAGCTCCTTATTACACACTGGGTCAAATTGTCAGTGCTGTGTTGTTAGTTGCTGGTGTTTATTTTACAGGTGGTATGGCTGCAGAAGATTCTTGGCGCGAGCGTGTGCTCGAAATGGAACAAAAAGTTGCTGCTGCTGAAGTTGCTGCCAAAGAAGCCAATGATAAATTAGCCGCCAAGAGCGAAGAAAAAGTTAAAATAATTCGCCAGCGTGGGGAATTGGTTAGGCAATACATTGATCGCGAAGTTGTCAAATATGATAGCCAGTGTGTAATTCCCCAGGAATTTATTCGAGCACACAATGATGCAGCGGAGCGTGTGAAATGAAATATTTAATAGCGTTGATTGCTGCTGTGGCATTGTCAGGTTGTGGTACTACTGCTCCTGTGGTTGCAAAATTTCCTGAACCGCCGGGCAAAAGGGCCATGCGAGCCTGTGCAGATTTAAAAAGGCTAGCTGACCAAAGCAAGCTCAGCGATGTAGCACGTACAGTCAATGATAACTATGGTTCTTATTGGGAATGTGCTGTCAAAGTAGATACCTGGATTGAATGGTATCAAATACAAAAGAACATATTTGAGGACGTTAAATGAACACATACAAGTTTACAGCACTGTGCAAAAGCGGCGAGTGGAAAACATTTGAATTCGAAGCTGCAAATTATCAAGAAGCTAGACGCAAATTGTCGGAATTAATTGAGGCCAATTAATGAGAAGTCACGAGTTTATCAACGAAATAGAACGCATTTCTGCACGGGATTACACTGGTGGCAAAGATGTACTTGGTGTCAGCAGTTTGCCCAATCAATTTAAAAAGCTGCCAGGCGGGTCTGGATTTTTGTACAGTATTCAAAATCCCAACGAAGATCCATTGATTCAATTATGGGACCCTCGAGGACCTGAAGCACGTCGTGGTGTACCCCAACTAATTGGCAAACTTAGTTTGGATAAACCGTGGGGTTTTCCTATACCGGGTGCGCTCGAGGTCGGCACAATCACCGTGGATGAAGATTATCGTGGCCGCGGCTTAGCCAAAGCCCTGTACGGCATTGTTCTTACTATTATGCGTCGCACATTGGTTGCTGGCAGCAGTCAAACCCCGGGTGGACGACAAAATTGGGTTAGTCTTGCCAATATCCCCGGCGTAGAAATGAAGGGTTATATTTCGATCAGTGATGATTCCTTGACCAACCATCCCGATCCACGAAATAATTGGGACAAGGCAGAAAATCGAATAGTAACAGCACGAATTGACACCATCATGGGCAAACTGGGTGGACAATACATAGGGGAAAATACTCGCAACGGTAACCATTATTTTGCATTTGATGTTAAACCTGCTACGTCAGGCAAGGAACTAGAAGCCTATGTTAAACAGAACCTAGCACGAGTCTACAACGAAGACTACCACACAATCAGCGGACTCTACGCTGTATGGACAGGACAATAAAATGAGAGCGCACGAATTTGAAAAACCAAAAACTCGTTTTGCTGACGGCTATCTTGCGCTGAGTGATCACTTAGAAGATCGTTGTCGCGAAAGAAATATTCCTATTGCCCGTGTATTAGAAACATTGAAAAAAGTGGAACGTCAACGTAGCATGGATTTAATTCGCATGCCTTTTATTACATTTGTTATTAAAACACACGGATTAGATTTAGCAATGAGCAAACAACGAGATAAGTTTGGGGACACAGCCTATGTTGTAGCAACTGCCCGCAGCGAATTGCGAGGCGGACCGGACGAAGACGTAATATATCTAGAACAAGAGGAGCCACAATGAGCGAATGCATTTTAACCCTAGACCAATTAAAACAAATGGTCAAAAACAAACACATAGAACACTGGTACGAGTGCTTTGAGCAATTGCTGCCAGACTATGATATCAACACTCCGCAGCGTGTGGCAGCGTTCATTGCACAGTGCGCTCACGAAAGTGGTAACTTTGTTTTTATCGAAGAAAACTTAAACTACAAAGCTGCAAGTTTGCGCCGAGTATTTCCAAAATATTTTCCCGACGATGCTATTGCTGCTGCCTATGCCAACAAGCCACAAATGATTGCCAACAGAGTCTATGCCAACCGCATGGGCAACGGCGACGAAGCTTCGGGCGATGGCTACAAGTATCGCGGTCGTGGATTGATTCAACTCACAGGCAAAGACAACTACACATTCTTTGCCGGTAGCTTGGGCATCACCGTAGAAGAAGCTGCTGAATACATGGGCACATTTGAAGGTGCTGCACAAAGCGCATGTTTCTTCTGGGAAACCAACAACCTAAATCAATGGGCCGACCGGGGCGATATACTCACCTTGACAAAAAGAATCAACGGTGGTACCATTGGACTCGAAGATCGTATCAAGCACTACAACCACGCCTGCCACATCCTAGGAGTATAAGGCTCACATTATTTGTAACCAGTCTACATTAAATATTAAGAACCCGATACCTTGTCTAATATTGGGTTGTATAATAATAAAGGACTGACAAATGAGAGCCAACTATACAAAAGGTCTAGTAATTCTAGGCCTGTTTGTCGCTGCCACCGCAGCCGCACAAACCAACACCAGCACAACCTCAACCTCTGACGGTACTACTACTTCTAGCACTAGCTTGATTAATCAAGGCAGTTATGGATCTACGTCACTGGTTGATACCAACAGCACCAGCAACAGCACAAGTTCTGTAACAACCAATAACAACAGCGTTAGTTCTAGTACCAATACCAACAACAGCACAGTCAACAGCACCAGTGTCAACACCAACAACAACATTAACTCTGGTACAATGACTTACAACAATAATAACGTGCAGAGTGGTACATTGACAAACATAAACCAGACCACTACCAATGGTACAATGACTTACAATAACAACAATGTCAACTCTGGTACAATGACTTACAATAACAATAATGCTACCACTGCTGTTAACACAAACAATAACAACAGTACCAGTACTGCTACCAACGTTAACCAAAACATTCAAAGCGGGTCAATGACCAACGTCAACAAGAATGATTCTACTGTTACACAGAAAATTGTTCAGCCGCCACCAACAGCTATTGCGCCTCCTATGATGAGCGTGGGCACAGACCTTTGCGTTACTGGTATTTCAGGAGCTACACAGACACAAATCTTTGGTATGAGCTTTGGTAGTACCATGCGTGATGCAAACTGTGAGCGTCTGAAGCTATCTAAGACATTGTATGACATGGGCATGAAAGTTGCCGCAGTTGCTACTATGTGTCAAGATCGTAGAGTTTGGGACGCTATGATGCAAGCAGGAACTCCTTGCCCATACGAGGGTTTGATCGGGGAACAGGCTAGATCAGCTTGGGCAGCAAATCCTGATAAAATCCCTACATTTGGTAAAGACAAAGAATAATGCTTAAAAAGGTTGTGTTAGCACTGATGCTTGCGTGTGGGGTCGTACATGCTCAGACCGTGACCACAGGCACAACCACGACCTATCAAATGGGCGATGACGGATATGTACATGTTCCGTTGCCATTTAAATTCCCATTGTACGGACAAACATTTACAAATTCCTGGATGTATGACAACGGCATTGTTAGTTTCTTGCAGCCAGGAACTACAGGTGCTATATCACCGTGGCAATGGTATGCTCCAGGGTCGTTGTCACAAGCGCCAGGCAAGTATTTTATTGCTGCACTGTGGGCAGACATTGCCCCAACCAACGGAACTGTGTACAGCACATCGTCCGATGGTACTTACATGAAATACAACTGGAACAACATCAGTGAATATTACAGCGGCGGTACTAGATTAAATTCATTTAGTACCACTATTACTCCTGACGGGCGAATATCAACATCATACTACTCATTGAACTTGCAAACATCAAATGTACTGTCAGGAGTAGTAGGTGATCCTGTCAATGGCGAAGTGTATCAAACCTACAGCGCATCATTTGGTACAGTGATCAGCAACGATTCCATCAGTAATTGGACATACAAGCCATATGATCCTTGTGTGGACAATCCTTTGTACTCACCTACTTGTGCAGGGTTCAGCGATGCATTGGCAAAGATTACAAGCAGCACAGCAACATCGCCATCCAGTACTACATCGACTACTGCTACACCCACAACCACAGTGACTACTACTGTAGTAGATGACCCTGTGAGTCCAACAGTGACTGTTACTAGCACCACCACAGTAACAACCACATCAAACACCCCAAGTCCTACAACTGGTACAATAAATGTTGCGCCTATTGTTGTTGCGCCTAGTACCACGCAAAAAAGCTCAACTACAAATAATACCAGCCTTGGACTAAGTGTAATTGCTAAAAATCAACAGCGTGAACAAAGTGTAATAGGATTAGCAGTACAAAATGCTATTGGCAGTGCTGAATCATCTGCACTAGCTTCGCAGCAGGAAGCACTGGCTGTTGCATCTTTGGCAGTATCTGCTAGTGTAGCATCTGCCAATGCTAGTGTTAATCAAAGTTCTGCAGGACAGGGGTTCAAAATAACACCATTAAATTCAACATTCGGCGACTCAAGTTTGCTGTCTGCAGACATGTTTAACAACAGCGACGTTTCTGCATTGAGATACAACAGCATGTTGACCGACCGAACTAATCCACTCAATGATTATGTTGAATACAAGTCTGCTGCGCCTGCACAGTTAGGCAATACTGGGCCGTTGGTCAATAAAGATGCAGGAAACAACGAAATAGCCAGCGGAGTAGATATTGCCAAAATGGCTTTGGCTCCTGCAGGCTACACAAGTTATTTGAATTTCACACTTCGTGATGCATCATTTTATGCGCCTAAAGAAGTGTACAAGAATCAAGCCAATGTTGACAACGCAAGGGCGTTTAGATCATTGGCCAATGATAGAGTTCACCAACAATTGGTGGATCAGCAATACAGGAGATAAAAATGTCAGACAACAAGAACCTTAACGAAAAGGTCGATCAATTAGCAGAAGCTAAAGAAAAATACCTAAGTGCTAACACTGTAATCAGCATTGGTGGCTACGAATTTACCCCTGCTAAACTCATGATTGCGTTTGGTATCGTATCGTCTACCTTGGGCGGATTGTACGGTGCCTTCGAAGCCTATAAAGATTACATGGATATGAAATCCAAGATTGCCAAGTACGTTGCGCCCGACCTCAGCGAGTTTGACAAGCGTTTGGCTGTAATTGAAGAAAACAGTCAAAAAGCCAGTGACTACACTCGAGACATCAAAACAGATCTCAAGAATGATATACGCCGCAACGAATCTGTAACAGAGCAAGTGGAACGCAGTGTTAAACAAGCACAGCGCGAAACTGAACAAGAAATGCGTCAAGCTCGCAAAGACATTCGCGAAGACCTAGATAAAGCTCGTAACGAAGTTAATGCTATACGAAAAGAAATGGCCGAAGCACGTAAAGAAATTGGTCGTGAAGTAGAACAATTAAAGCGAGAAGTAGACGGCAAAATTCAGCGAGCCATTGACAACCCGCTGGCCAATAAATAATCAATAAGGAGCCAATATGTCAGAAGAAAAGAAACCATTGACTCGCAGCGAACGCGAAGCGAGAATCAAAGACAAAGCCGGGTGGGTAATCACAGTAATTGCTTGCTTTCTAGCAGCCAACACTTACATTGCCAATGGCCTCAGCAGCAAGATCTTGACCAACACAATCAAAGCCAATGATACTTGGAACTTTTATCAAGCCAAGAGCATCAAGCAAAGCATTGCCGAAGGGCAAATGGAAGAAAGCCGCGATCCTGCTCGCCGCGCAGAACTAAAAGCCAAGATTGATCGTTACGAAAGCGATCCTGTCAAGGGCGAGGGCAAGCAACAGTTAATGGAAAAAGCACGTAAGCTAGAAGCCGAACGCGACGATGCCAAGCTACACACACCTTGGTTAACATTCTCGGGCATGGCCTATCAGTTGGCCATTGTGCTGTTATCTGCTGCTATATTGGCTGTGAGCATGCCTATGTTTTGGTCTAGCCTGGTAGTAACTGCTATCGGCGGGTTGATTATGAGTCAAGGTATATGGCTCTGGTTGCCCTGGACAATTTAATATACCCATATTTGAATTGTGTCCCGGCTCTGTTAAATACAACGGAGCCAACCAACTAACAATACAACGGTAAATATTTCATGGACAACTTCTTTCAACGCGATCCGAGGATAGATCCCGAATCTGCTATACGCGATTTGGAGAAAAAATTACATTGGTGCATGCAAATGCTGTTCGATGCAGGGCTAGTCACTGACAAGTTTGGCGGAGAATTAGGTAGTCCAGATGATTTAGACAACATCGAAATTTTAGAAGATGCTGTTGAAGTAAGAGAACAATTCACAAAATAACAAGGAGCCACTGTGACTACAGTAGAAACAACAAGCGCAAAACCGCAAGAAGATTGGATGGCACGCCGCTGGCGTCCAATGATGGGTTGGATGTACATGGTTGTATGTACATTTGACTTTATGGTTGCACCTATACTGTGGTCAGTATTGCAAACAGTACTTCATCAAACTATTACACAATGGCAACCATTGACGCTTCAAGGAGCAGGATTGTTCCACGTAGCAATGGGTGCTGTTTTGGGTGTTGCCGCGTATGGTCGTACGCAGGAAAAACTTGGAGGAGCAAACAATGGCGGACTACAATTACCAAGCAGCGGGTCTACAGCACCTGGCTTATCTAGCACAAACCCAGCACCGGTCACGAACTCCTGGGGATCACAATCCTTGGGCAGCGGAAGCGGGTTTGGAAGCACACCTGCACCAACAACGAACTTTGGTGCAACATCCTTTGCTACGCCGAGTCCAAGCTTCGGACCAGTTGCCCAATTTGACAACACCAGTGCAGAAATAACCACTGGTTTTGGCGGTAAAAAAGCGCCGCCCCCAATCACTGACTTTCCGGAGAAATAAATGAAATCATTATTAATTGTATTAACTATGGCACTAGGTACTTCGCTGGCGTATGCTGACAGTGCTGAAAAGAAAGAAACCAATCGAGTCTGCGTTGACGTAAAAGGCAAAGATGGCAAAGAAGTTAAAGACCCAAAGACAGGAAAAACTAAACAAACTTGCAAAGAAGTTCGAGTACACAAAAAATTAGAAGTTTCGAAGTAATTGTTTTTAAGTGCAAGGTCTAGTATAATTACAATGTTATACTAGACCTTTTCTTATGGCCGACCATTACGCTACATTAGGTGTTGCCCGCACTGCTACACCGGAAGAAATAAAAAGAGCATTTCGAAAATTAGCCAGTCAGCACCATCCTGACAAAGGCGGCGACACGGCCAAATTTCAAGAGATACAAAGTGCATACGATACACTTAGTGATCCGCAAAAACGTGCAGCATACGACAATCCCGCGCCAAGAGCACAGCCTTTTAACTTTCACGATTTTGGACAACCGGGCGGCGTTAACATTAACGAAATTTTTGGACAAATGTTTGGTGCAGGAGGACCGTTTGCACAACATCCTAGGCGTAATCATGTACGCATGAGCCTTTGGATCAATCATCAAGATGCTGCACGTGGCGGGACAAGAACTATTAGTATCGGAACAAACCAAGGTAATCAAACAGTAGCTATTGCCATTCCGCAAGGTGTTGATGACGGCGACAATGTACAGTACAGCGGCCTTGCCCCTGGTGGTCAAGATTTGGTTATTACCTTTAGAATACAACCCGATGCTCGCTGGCAACGACACGGCTTAGACATACATGCCGAAAGAAGAATTTCTGTGTGGGATTTAATTGTAGGAGGAGAATTGGAGGCAGAAACCATTTACGGAAACACTATTAGTTTACGTATTCCGTCGGGTACTCAACCTGGACAAATTTTAAGAGCACGCGGACACGGAATTAAAACCCAAAATGGGCAGCAAGGGGACTTTTTGATACACTTGCAAGCCGAAATACCACAAAATGTTGATCCAGATTTACTCGATGCTATCCAAAAGTATCGCAAGTAAATATCAAATGTAGTATAATAACCCTGTAGACTCATATAGGAACCCTATGCAACACAATCCCGAAATCGAACTGTTAGTAGAAAACGCCAGCAATTTGGCCAAAGACTTGCGACACCAATATGTGCTAACTGAGCATTTGCTACTGGCCATGGTACAACATCAGCCCTTTGCCAAAGTTTTAGCAGACTACGGTGTTGACGTTGCATTACTAGAAAACGAAATCTCCACTTACCTTGCAGGTCAAACCAGCATCGTAGTTAAAGATTCTAACGACTACAGACCTCAACGAACCAACAGCTTGGAGCGCATTTTTAACCGCGCAAATGTACAAGTTATGTTTACTGGTCGTCGCACCATGAACATCATTGATTTGTTCCTTAGCATCATGGCCGAGAGCAACAGTCATGCACATTATTTCTTGTTGCGCCACGGCGTTAAGAAAGCTGAATTTGTAGAGTTCTTTGGTAAAAATTATCAACAAACCGAATCCCAAATGAGGTTCCAGCAGCGAACTTCACTCTGGATCGTGACGGGACGGTGTACGTTCATTCGATTTTCCCTGTGTGGCACCACGGTATCGTGACTGGGAAAC
>OGVI01000031.1_pt1 | contig 12250 bp, 15 predicted proteins | sample 1575701 | NCBI WGS metagenome assembly OGVI01 (sample SAMN07581551, study PRJEB24739) | freshwater metagenome | place: Singapore | collected 2015-04 | reverse complement strand
TTGTTTTTTTTTTTTCAAGCAGAAGACGGCATACGAGATGCGCGAGAGTGACTGGAGTTCAGACGTGTGCTCTTCCGATCTGTTTCCCAGTCACGATATCTTTTCCATGGTATCTTTGTTGCGTGGCAGTATCTTTTGTGATGTGGTGGTATCTTTCCCGACCACGTATGCGAACAGAACAGAACATTTCCAGGATGGCGACATTATTGAAGCGTATCTTTCTTTATTGCTGTTCGCGATAGCGGGCCCACGGGCTGTTCCGAGGGGCAATAAAGTCCTCATCGAAGTACACACTATATTCCGTATGGGGGAATTCTGAGCCCTCCTCACGCTCATGTTTGAACATCTGCTCATCGTAGTGATTGGTGACTATATAGACATAGCCTGGTGTTAATTTGTGGATCATCCTGATGGCGCCATCGTCGATTAGGCGAGCCATTTCGTCTTGAAAGATGTTGAGGGGCATGCCTGTCTCCGGACTGCGTATGATGTTTCCGGTGACGTCGCGTAACAACTGTGCATACAATTTGCCTTGATTCAGCAGGACAACTGGGTAACGGCGAACAGTCTCGCGAGCCATGGCAAAACCGATTCTGGGGAAATACGTGGCATCCATTTATGTCATATTAAGTACAATATGTACAGTGATGATATGGATATTGGTCGACCTACTTGGCGTTACATGTTGCATTATTGAATGGTCATGGATGCATATGTTGACGTAGGGTCGGGGAAGATAAGGTCATGGCAGAGTGCTAGCTTAACCCATGCCCCCTTTGAACAGCCCTGCGTCATAAACCCGCTATTCTCCTTGTCACGGTAGGCCATCTCGCTGTACAGGTTTCGCTTCTGGGTATGGCTCAGGCTACGCCCAAACAGGCGCTTGGTGGCGACGGCTACCCCATGTCGGACTGATGCCATTGGGCTGTCATCACACATACCTTCAACGGTACGGAAAGCCCGCAGCTTGTCCATCGCCGATGCGAAGCTCTCGTATGTGGTCAGGATGGGAATGGTGTGGAACTCCTCGCTCTTGAGTGCATGGCCTTTGTTGATGCCCGATACCGTGGCCTGGAGAGGGGTGGGCCCGGGCGAGTACTGGAGGGTTTTGGCGATCTCGTAGGTCCTCCTACCGCTGAGTAGACCAAGGGCGGCGATGACGTTGAAGTAGTTGCGGGGCTTGACGATGTTGGTGGCGAGCTCGGACCTGGCGACACGGATCATGTGGTCGACATCGGCGACGGTGAAGTTGTACTGCTTACCGTCGGACTGAAGCATGCGCGCTGTCCTCTTCTCCTTGGCGTAGTTGAAGGCATCACGAAGGATGGGCTCTGGTAGGATGAAGTCATAAAAGACGGTACACGCAGGGCGGATGGCGTGCAGGGTAACGTCGGCCTCGTGGTCGAGGAGGTAGGGGCTCTTGGGGGTAGAGTAGACCTGGTTCTGTTCAAGGAGCGATGCGTGGAGCAGCCTGTCGAGCCGGCGGAGGTCCTCCTCGGCATCCGGGTCGGGTGTGTAGGGACGGAGGTAGTCCATGAGGCTGCGGATGTCTTCTTCGTATTTCGCGCGCCTGTTCGAAGGATCCTTCAGATAGAGCCGTTTGCAACGCTCAAACATGGACCGGATAGTGTGAGCTTGGGTGGTAGGGTCGTACCTTCCGAGGAGGAAGTGGACTGCCCCTTCGGAATCGCCGCTGGCGAGCTTGGCGACGATTGTAGTTGCTGTCATTAATGCTGCAAACAAACAAAAATAAATACCAAACACAAAGTCGGTTACAAACAGAGTCACAATCGCTAAACTGAATCTCTGTGTCTTGTTTGATAGGGGTGTGTGGGCACATTGTCCGTGTTCCCGCCGCGCATATTTGAATTCAAATTTTGAATTTAAATGGAGGTGGCGGTAAATCTACCGAACAAGCGAGGAGTGACGTACGCGTTGGTATCTCCTGAAGACTACGGTCGCGTCACAGGTTTTACAGATAGGTGGCGGGTGACGTCATCAGGGTACGTCATACATGTCACTCGTCGTGGAAACGGTGGCCGACACCGGACTATGTATATGCACTGGTTGGTATTCGGAGGACCAGCTCGGCATATAAGCGGGGACCATCTTGATTGTCGGAGGGAGAACCTCGTGGCCACCTCGAAGAAGCCTCGTGAGCGGTGGCAGCGCCTCAATCCAGATGTTGTTGAACAGGTCAGCCTTGTTATGGTTAAAGGTATCACAGTCGTCATGCCACCAGCCGTCTGTGTCGTGAGAGTGAGCAATTGTCCACCCACACACATTGTTGATGTTACGGCTCTTAAGATATTCAATGAATCCTGTTGCCCATTCGCGTTCTATGGTGATGTCATGTTTCCATCCTGTCTCGCCTATAAACCAGTGGTCTGCTGGTATTGTTCTCGGAATAGATACCTCCCAGTCTTCTGGTGTTGACGAGCCGCTGAATTGATATTTGTGCACTTCTATGTATGTTCTATCCCATGTTGGCATGTCTGATAGATCGATTCCGGAGCAGTTGCCTCCCCATTGCGGGCACCCGGCGAAGAAATGGAATCTTCCGGGAAATCGGTCTTCAATTGCAGTGATGATATATCTATGCATGTTGACAGTATATGCTAGATCGCTCGTTTGGATCTCGTTAAACACCCCTACGCCAAAGAGTGAGTTGTAGTGTTGGAATCGATCGAGGATGGAGATCCATAAGTCCAGGAACTGCGTCATGGATATTCCTTCTTCAGGGGTAGGACCTTGATGTGTGGCCCATGTGCGGTGGTAGTCTAGGATGACGCGTAGCCCGTGCTTCTCGGCGATGAACATGATGTCGTCGAGGTGGTATAGATTGTTGTATATGTAGTATTCGTAGCTGAATGGTATACGGAGGGTATTGATTCCCATGTCGGATATCAGCGTTGTGATGTACCACTCTGGAGGGTGTAACCAGTCACAAACGAATGCTTTCCTTTCCGTCTCGAGGCCATAGAAGTTCATGCACTTTATGTCTTGAATTTTCTCTTTTCTGTTTTCTTCTTGGGCTGATATGGTATTGGCTATCCATGCTAAGATAGCAACAATTGATGTCCTCATATCTATCTTGTTGTCTTTGGTGAATATTACATTGACAGACTATAATAATCATGGAAACCACTGATAGTATGTCGACTATGAAGCCCGACGTAATCGTCTATCTCAAGAACCGAGCGCAGCCATTTAAGCGTATCCTCGGCGTCCTCAAGGACATCTTGACCGATGTCAATATCCTGTTCAAGCCGTCGGAAGTATACATCGGTGGTGTTGATCCTGAGAAGCTTGTGGCGACTGAGTTGTCTCTCTATCACTTGGAGGAATATTCGTGCGTTGAGCCGGATGTCCGTATAGGTGTCTACCTCTCTTACCTCCATAAGATGCTCCGGGGTGTAGGTCCCTCTCACGTCATCGAGATGACGATAGAGCGCAGTACTCCACACGTCCTCGGTATTCTCGTGACTGACGTTGAAAAGAACACGCGAAGCTTCACCGCCATCAAGAGCATGGACATCGCCTTGGAGAGAGTGAACATCCCCGATGTCGAATTCGACTCCATCGTCAGCGTCCCCACTGCCGAGTTCCAGAAGGCACTCCGTGAGACTGGACTCGTTAGCAAGCGTGTCTGTCTCGGATATACTGGTGAGAACCGTATCCAGCTCGTCGCCTCCGGACCACTCGGCGTCGCTAATGTCTCCCTCGGACCCACTGATGGAGGGCTCACCTGGTTCAAGAAGACTGTGGACAGCTCCCATGGCCTGTATTTCGCCAAGTTCATTGAGAAGTTTGTTAAGCCAGATGTGTCTGAGTCGATTGATATCAGCTTTAAGAAGGGGTTCCCTCTTATGTTCCAGTATTCAGATAAGGATTACCTTGGCGTTTTCCGCTTTGCTATTGCCGAGATCATGGAACCTGATGTACAGGTGTAAGTCTACTACACAGAACGAATAAATGGAAGGTGAAGTTCTTGGCATATCTGTTTCCAGATACAGTCGAGCTGTCTGGTCTTGCTGTTTGATTTGAGAGCTGGCAAAGAACTTGCAACTTCATTCCAACCAAGGACCTCGGCGAACTTGCGTATGAGATAGCTATAGTAAAGCATGTTCACTCGATTGCGAGCATGCTTTGCGAAAGGTTGTTGGATTTGGACGAACATGGTGACGAGCTTCTGCTCCTGCCCACGCGTGAGATCCAGAAGCGCGTAGCCGGTGAGATGTTTTTGGATATAGTAGGTGTTGTTGTAAAACCTGACAAGTTTGAGCCGCCGGAGCGCTGCTCGGATCGTCTCGTAGGCGGGTAGTTCGTGGTGCACCGTGAGGTCTTCTTGGACGCGTGTAATGACGCAGTTGGTGACCTTATTGGTTTCCTTTCCCTGGATGCGACATAACCAATACTTGAAATGGTTCTTGCGCTTATGAAAACAGGATGTGTGTGTTCTGGCGACGTTTGGTCTCTGGATGTGTGTGGTTGATGGTGGTCCACATGATTGCTGGAAACACGATGAATAACTCTGATCAACTTGGTATTGCACTATACCACACGCCCCGCAAATGGCGGTTCCTTCTGTGGTCTGGATGCGTATATCGTTGGAGTAGCAGTTGCAGCAAATGTGGTCGAAGCACGGTCTTATATCGCGTTTGGTCACCGATTGACCAAAGAAGTAGTAGAGGCAATTGTCGTCTCGGCTGTGAGTATACCGCTGCACGGGTATACTGGTGGTGATGTTTGGAATAGGCGATTCATAAAGCAAACCCATCTTGCGGGTATAACGAAAGTCTGGAGCTTTGAGCTGGGCCACGATTCGGGTCCATAGCTGCTTGCGAACAGCGGGCACGAGTGAGTCTCTGTGTTCCCGCATCTGGAATGATCAACAACGATTATTGGTTGTTGGGGTTTTAAGTGAGAAGGCGGTCTGACAACCGGTATCACATTTTGGTCTATATATATGAGGTAAATTATTCTCTATTGTATTCAGCACAACCCCTTCTTCTACCCAGTCATCAGTAGTCACTTCGATTTCATACTTGGGCAGTCCCTCAAAAAATATATACTGATCTGTTTGGTTGGTGGAAGGGTAGAAGAAGACTTCTCTGAAATCGAACTTCCATGTTCTTCCCCAAGCTTCTAGTTCGACACTCTTCCTTGTATGGTATAACTTTATGTCACTATAGGACGCATTTTCAAGCAGGGTAAATCCTGCTTCTATTTTGTCGTAGTGAATAGTAAGACTGTCTATCGATCTCCTGTCGGGTGCCCTGACAAGCTGATATTGGTGGGGGTGGATGCTAGGCGCATGCCGGATGGTCGCTTCTAGATACGATCCATCCATCTCTGAAAATATAGAGTAGTATCCATCTTTAATCACGGGTCGACCGATAGCGGATACGGGCACCGTGTAACGTATCGCAGGTTCTAGCAACACGGTTGCGATGGCTGGAGCGAGCACAGTTACGTTGTAGATGGATTGCAAGGCGTTGCGGTCGACATACTCGGCATGTAGGCTACACCCGAATACTGCCCTCGTCTGCTTCTTAATCCCAGACCAGCTGTTCATTCACGCTCTGGAACTTCTGGTTATTTATCTGAAGGACAGATGTACCAATAAAGTGACCAAAGAAGAGCGGGTTAGGATAAGATGGGGTGGTCATTTGCGTGATCTCTTTGCCAGAGGCGTGTACTTGGTAAGGCTCAGATAGTTGCTCCCCTTGGACATTGAATGGGATCCCTCGTGGGTCTGGGAGATTGATATACTTCCCTCGCTGGCGAGCGAAGTTCTCAATATCATCTGGCCGACCCGAGGTCGTGAGGTAGGGTAACTTCATCGAGTTCATGCTGTTCTGTTCTTGTGTTGTCTCTGGTGAATATTACCCCATTTCGCCATAAAATTTAGAAGCTCACGGTAGTGGCAATACCAGGCATGACGTTGATAAAGGCGTCATACTCGCACCACGCGTCAACACGAGAGGCCGCGACAGTACCCGCCGTATTATCAAAAGTGGCATAGATAGAGGTATTCATGCCGTTAGTGTTCATGCCGCAAACCATATCGTTACTGCGTCCCGACACCAACTCGAGGTCCAGTCCGGCGGCAAACCTAGCAGTTTGAGCAGGGTTGTTGGCACTGAGGAACCCTGCTATATCTACCGCATCCTGAACGAATTCCTTGAGGGATAGCTTCTGAGTATGCGTCGGCTGGTTGAAAGCGTGCCTAGACTTAAGCAACTCAATGTATGCTTCTGATGCATCGTAGGCACCCCCTGGACCATAGTAGGAAGCGTTAGTGGACGTGGTGCTCTTACTGCGGCACTGGATACCGGATGTCTGAGGCAGGATGGAGGAGCCGTACTGAAAGTACCACGATTGCAGGTAGTTACGAATACGGTCACTCAGCGTTCGGCTAGCTCCATTGACAAGAGAGGTAGATGGGCGCATCATCCACAGGATATTAGTGAGCGATGCCACATTCAAATTGAGGTCCAGACGGTAACTGCCAACACTCGCCCCGAACGCTCCCTGGTAGTTCCTGAATGCTTTCGTGGGTACAATTAGCGGCTGACCACCAGTGGAAGAAGCCAGCAGAGCTTCCGCCTCTGCACCAAGTTCAAGGATCTGACAGCAGTAGTATACGTCGTACAGCTGTGCCGTGACCCTGCCTTCGAGATTCTTTGCCTGTTGCGCGGCGAGGGTGTTGTCGGTACTTAAATTGCTGGTAATACCGAATGCAGTGGCCACAGGATTCAGCGTGATGTTGATGGTGTAACCATTATGCAGAGGCGCATATTTGGTACTCAAGAGTCCGAGGAAGCTGAAAATAGGAATGGCAAACTCTCGTTGATATGTGACTGGGACAGTGGCGGATGCGTTCGAAGTTACAATAGGAGCACCAGAAGTCGTCAGAAAGCGGATAGTATCGCCATCAGTAGTACCACCAACCCCACTCGCAGGAGCGGATGGCGTGGTAGAAGTTCCGAGTGTAGCTGTTGCGGTAGTGAGACCACCCGACGCCCTCTGGACGAAAGTACCAGCGCTGAAATTGTGATGCGTCGAGACACCATTAATGCCAGAGTTGAGATCCATAAGGAGAGACATAAGCTGGCCGTGTCCAGATGTGCTCTCCAGAAGTGTAGAGCCCAAGTAGTCATACACCTCTATCTTATCGATGAGGCCATAGGCACCGGGAGCGTCTAAACATACACTGGTCGTATTTGTTCCATCCCCAACGGCCCCGACCTTGAGGGCAAACTTGATGTAGCTGTCCTTCGTGAGGTAGGATCGCTGGAGACGGGGGAGGTTGATTTGAATCGTCTCTCCGGCATTATAAAGGGACTGGGTAGACTGTTGCTTGTAGAGGTAAGACCTCGCACGAGGCATAGTGGGAGGAGCTGCAAGGCGCAGCTCCTTGGGAAGAATCTGGGCAGTGGCCATGACTTTCTTGTTTGTTGTCTTTGTCTTTGGTGAATATTACCCAGACTTACCATAATAATTCATCTCACATCCTGATAAATGGACCAGTTGAGTAGGACTCGAGTTTCTCGAAGTTGCTATTCTTGGTCTCCGGCGTGAACGACAGTTGGATAAAAACATCAGGCAGCACCTTGGTGGCTGTGATATTCGCTGTTTTCGTTATCCCACCCATGCAGCTTATGGTAAATGTAATATCCATGGGGCCATCCTCTAGATGGACAAGGGTCGTGCGCGTATTAGGATGAAATGTAGAGTTACTGAAGGTACTACACAACACACTGTTCGGTTGTGTTGTGTTATTTTCAGTATCGTCCCACTTCACCTTGCCTCCAAACGGTTGGGAAAATGTTGCCTCCAACTTGAAGATCTGGTAAGTCGCGATATTGTCGTGAGATACCAAGAATTGATTGACCGCCAATCTGCATACCTTTCCACTCACAATGGAGGGCGGTGTGTATAGTACCCTATAAGAGTAAGTTGCCACATCAGCGCTCAGAGTCTTGCTAGGGAACTCGAGGGAGAGTGTCGCCATCTTTGGTATTATTTTCTTGTGTTGTCTTTGGTGAATATTACCCCACTCTGCCATAATAAATATTCACCATCACCGATGGTGATCCAGTGAAAGGCCCGTCAACTTCTCTCTTGCGTCAGGCACAGTTGCACTGTTGGTGCTGTCCTTTGGCGCTGGGTAGTGGCTAGTACCACCACTTCCAATACCACCTGCATGTCTAGAAACAACCGGATGTTTGGCGAGGAAGGCACCCATATCTCTGTTTTTCTGGAACTCCTGATGGGTAGGTGCCCGAACCTTAATCTGAATACCGCTCATTGTTTTGTTGATAGTGTTCTTGTGTTGTCTTTGGCTTTGGTGAATATTACATTGATATCCAATAATAATATTTACTCCTTTGAAATCTCAGAGCTCCTCTCTATGCTGCCATAACCTGCATGCTCTACTGTTTGCATTGTAAGGACGATCTCCCAATTGGGGAGATAGTCGTCGTTGACATCATAGCCGTCGACGAGGTCGACATTGGGGCAAAGAGGTGACCCATTCTCGTTGGTCAGTCGGATGCTGATATGGCGAATGGTGTGGTCCATACACAGCATTGACGTGTCGCTGCTGGTGTTGTCATAGGTGATGAGCTCGCCGAAGTTGACATTGATAGGGATAACTCCGAGAAGGCCTCCGGAAGGGATGGTGGCAGTAGATAGATCCGTATGCACGTAGATGGATTGGGGGCACGTGAGGTTGGCGGCAAAATGTGATTGTGATACTGACCCAACGAAGTCTGGGTGTAGCCCAAGGTACTTGTGTGCGGTGGTGCCGCTGAGGATAGTGATGGCGGGTGTGAAGTAGAAGCGCAGATCGGTCTCGTCGAAGGTCACCTTGGTGTTGGCGAGCGAGTAGGTGAGATAGTTGGCAAGACTGGGAGCATCCCAGTTGGCGCTGTAGATGTCCACGTCGGCGTTACCACTCGTCTTCAGAATCTTCGCCGTCCGTACGCTCGGAAACTGGTGGTAGATCCGAAGCGAGCGGATGTTGATCAGGTGTTGCACTCCAGGAATTGCTGAGGATCGTGGAATAATCCACGTCTTCTCCACTGGGCTGTGATGTATATCCGCCAGCTCGCTCCTTAAATAGATCAGCCGAGTAATACCAGTACTGTCGGTCGCCGTTGTTGTCGTCCTCGGTGGATTTGCGGTTGTCGTCGTCGCATTCATTGTCGTCGACGAAGGTGTCTTTTGGGATGTTTTCTCCTGATTTGATGGATTCATCGAGTCTGTCGAAATAGTCATTCACAGCGTCGACGTCAAGTTCGCCGGGGAGATTAGTTAGATATAGTTCGCGCATAAACTTGGCTTCTGCAAGGAGATCAATCTCCTTCCGCTTGCCCTCCAGAGGAATCGCGTGGCCCCAGAGATCGTTGGGATTCTCCTGCTTCTGCTGACGCACATTGACGCGCTTTGGTGCCATTGTTGATTGCTGTAACAGGATATAACATTCACAGATATCGACTACGATGTCAGAGGAGATTGCTTCCAATACCATCCCCGATATCGCTGGAGACGGTGCTAAGCCGAAGCGACAGCTCACAGAGGCTCAGAGACTTGCGTTCCTCAAGGCGCGTGAGACGCGCGCGCGCAATATCGCAATTCGCCGAGAGCAGAAGGTGGCTGAGGAGGCAGCTAATCCGCCTCCTGAGAAGAAACCGCGAGCTAAGAGAGCTCCTAAACGAGATGATGGAAGCGAGCGACAGCGAGTGAAGGTCCAGGTAAATTCTGCCCAAGAGGAACTCGAGGTTTCCGATCAACCCGCCGAGGACCTGGCAGACGAAGCTGCGGCTATGGACCACACGGAAGACAAGGAGCCGATCTCGTCCCTGCCTGAGATGCCCGATCCCCACCTCTACGCCAAGCTCGTGGCTGACATTATCTATGACAAGTTGAATGCGGAAATTGTGGAAGTGCCACCCCCTCCTAAGCCAAAGCTCAAGCGGACGCGGAACAATGGCCGCCGCCAGCCTCATGTTGAAGCCGAGTCAAAGATTGAGGCCTCCGATGGACACCCGGAGACAAAGGCTACAATTCCTGCTCCTCCTGAACCTACACCTACGCCTACTCCTACTGTACCTTCACTTGCCTGGATGTGACCATAAATAATTATCGGGGTAGGTGGTAATATTCACCAGAGACAACACACAGGAACACTACGCGACATTATGAGTTGGACTTGGGAAGATATACGCGCTGAAGAGGCCACCTATGGCCCTGCTCCTAGGAATGAATCTTCTGTGTATAAAGGTGATACCTCTAGTGCAGATACAGGGGGTCAGGATTGGACAGAAGATGCTTATCTAGCCCACGGAGCATACAGTGGTGGAGACGTAGAGGGCTATAGTATAGACCGCGAGTTATCAGACAGCCACACAACTACCTACATCAATAATTCAACAAAGAAGGTGACGGTTGCTTTTGCCGGGACAAATGTGAATCCATCTCATCAGAGCTTGCTCCAGAAGGGTGCACACTCCCTTGGTGATATCAACAGCGACTTTTCCATCGCTGGTGGTGGCGAGGAGAGTAGCTCACAATTCAAGGAAGTTGACAATCGCATGAAATCAATCATCGCCAAATACGGCAGAGAGAATATCCACACAACAGGTCACTCTCTTGGTGGCACTAAGGCCATCTATGCCAGCAGTAAATACGGGGTAAACTCCACATCATTCAACCCCGGATTCTCGCCATTTGACGTAGCGAGTCACAGCACAAATGCATTCGGAACCAAGTGGGATTTCTCCAGGTCTCACGCCTACATAGTTCCAGGTGACCCTGTTGCCGCGTCAGCATATGCCCAACCAGGACTGAAAGTAACCAGCCTCAACAAGCCGGAAAAGTTGGCAAAGTTGCGCAGCGATTTCCAGTCAAAGGCATATGAACAGGCCGCAGGAGTGACCATGGGAGAGATATTGGCTACCATCCACCCAGCAGCAGCCGCAGCCTATGGTGCTGCCGGTGTTTATACGGTTGGTAAGGATGTCTACGCTCTACATAGCAGCGACAACTTCCTTGGCACTAGGAAACAGATGCCTATGCCAACCATCCATGCACGTTTACCGGTGATGAACTCTAATGCGGCAGTAGCAAGAGATAGACGACATCGTACCGGATAATTATAGGTGGTAAAAGCTAATGTTCACCAAAGATAACAACAAGAAACATGACGTCCATCAACTTGGGCAAGATCCCCCACCATCCCAACGAGAAGTACCGTATTAGTCTTCCCGATGGTATACCCCGACCGCCCATCCTGGCAATGTATGTCGCCAAGAGGGGTCAGGGGAAAAGCACAGCAGCCGTTAGGCTTATGAAGTACTACATTGACCATAAACCGAGTGTGTTCCATAGTGACCTGACGTTTGTTATAAGTCCCACCGCCGAGAGTCAGAGCCACCTCTGGAATCATCTTGGGATACCAGATGAGAACGTATTTGGTGCCGCAAGCGGAAACGATGTGAAAACCATAATCGATTCGATTGTTGATTTACTAAGGGCCCTCAAAGAGAAGCACGACAACGATGAAGAGTATCTAGAAGCTTATCGACTGATGAAAGCCAAGAAGGAATTGAGTCCGCGCCAACAGGCCATCCTTGACCAGAGGGATTCCCAACCACTGACAAATCCCCAACCTTGGCCAAGACCAGTTTTGCTACTGGATGATCTCAGTCACCTAAAGGTTCTGGACCAAAAATGGTTCATCTCTTTATGCCTACGCCATCGCCATCTCGCAGGAGGGGTATCACTGTCAATGCTTATTATCCTACAGAGTCTCCGGGGCGGTCTATCGCGTGTTGTTCGCCAGAACTGCTCGCTGATCTGCCTCTTCAGTACCCACGACAAGGACTGTAAAGACGACCTCTATCGTGAATGCTCGCACCTCCTCGACAAGGCAGAATTCGAAGCCGTCTTCGGAAACGCCACCGAGGAGTTCCATTCTTTCTTAGCAGTAGACCTGTCGCAAACGGATCCAAACAAAGTATTCAGTAAGAACCTAGAGCACTGGTACGAGATCCGGTTAAAACCCCAACCCGAAACAACCCACCTGCCGAATGTATTAGCCCTGAAAATGGATGGCGCTGAAGCGAGATGCCGATACCTAACCATTGTATTAAATATATAATTCAATGAGTAAGAGGGCGTGAGTATAGTGTAGAAGGCATTGGCGTAAGCCTTGCTGGAACTATATTTAGTGCAGATC
>OGVI01000030.1_pt1 | contig 12573 bp, 12 predicted proteins | sample 1575701 | NCBI WGS metagenome assembly OGVI01 (sample SAMN07581551, study PRJEB24739) | freshwater metagenome | place: Singapore | collected 2015-04 | reverse complement strand
GTTTCCCAGTCACGATAGGTTGTTGAGTTTATTTGTACAAATATCCGGAATAAAAGTACAAATAAACTCACAAAATCTCAGAGTGGCCACTATAAATTATGGCGCAAGAACAATAAAAAATGCTACCGACTTAAAAATGGGTGGAGCACAAGATGGTGATGTTATCACCTATGATTCTGCAAACAACGATTTCGTGGTCACCAGTGTTGCATCCGCAATCACTGATATTGATGCGGGAACATTCTAATGTCAGCAACATCAAATACAACCATACAAATACTGCGTTCCTATGCGAACACAGAACCGTCCACACTGCATGACGGAGAATTGGCCTATTCCTTTGTTTCCAATACTCTTTTTATTGGTGATAATGCAGGTGGAGTCAATCCAATTGGTGGTGAAGGGTATATTGCGAATGTGACCATAACACTAATTGACGGTGGTAGTTTTTAATAAATAAAAAAAAGAAGTTCAACTAAGGATAATAATAAATGTCTTCCTCATCCAATACAAAAATTCTGATTAAGCGTTCCAGTTTACTTGACAAACCATCATCATTGTTGGGTGGTGAACTTGCTTATTCCTATAGTTCCAATGTATTCTTTATCGGTACAGAAAATGGTGCGACACTGAATGTTGGTGGTGTATATTACACAACACAAATTGATAATTCCACATCCACCAATACAGCATCAACACTTGTTCGTAGAGATTCCAACAATGGTTTTTACGGTGCATTATATGGTAATGCGAATACCGCAACCAAGTTGTTGGATGGAAGAAACTTTAGTATCGATGGTCTTGATGTTGAATCATCTGCTGTGGGTTTCGATGGAACTGGTGCAGTTGTACTACAAGGTAATTTGAAAACAACTGGTGTCACCTCAGGCACATACGGTGGTCAAACAGAGATTCCAGTTATTACAGTTGATAGTAAAGGTCGTATCAGTTATGCAGCCAATGTAAGTGTTGCAACCACATTGGATATTGGTGCTGACAACGGTTCAAACACAGTTGACCTACTAACACAAACATTACAAATTACTGGTGGTGTTGGCATCACTTCGACAGTAGTGGATCAAACAATCACACTTGATGTTGATAATACTGTTGTTCGTTCCAATACAGCTTCAATGAACCAAACGATTGATGGTGATATTACCATCAGTGGTAACTTGTTTGTTCAAGGAACACAAACAATCGTTGACTCCAACACAGTATCCGTTTCAGACCCATTATTGTTGTTGGCAAAAGATAATACAACAGATGTGTGGGATATTGGTACCGTTGGTCAATATTCACCTGATGGTGGCGACACAATATTGAGAACTGGTATTTTCCGTCATGCTGGTGACCAACAATACTATGTTTTCGATGGTTACACAGGTGATGTTACAGCCAATACAGTAAATCCTGCTGATGGTAGTTTCAATCTTGCAACATTACACGCAAACCTAACTGCACCAACAGCAAACATTACGACAGTTAGTTTGGATGGAACAGCCGCAACTATCACAACATCAGATTCTAATGTTGTGTTGACACCAGATAATGGAACAAGTGCTTTAGCAGGTGTTCAAATTGCTGGTAATGGTTATATTCTAGGACCTGATGGTTCCAGAAATATGGCGTTGAACTATGGTTCGGAAAGTGGTCGTGCAGGTCTATATCGTGCTCAAGTATATAACGACCAAGAATCAACAAACACAACATCAGGAGCTTTGATTGTTTCTGGTGGTTTGGGTCTAGCTAAAAACTTGAATGTTGGTGGAAACACTGCAATTACAGGAACATTGTCTGCTGGTTTGGTTGCCGATAACACACCAACAAATATTGTTTACTTCAACGATTCCACAGGTGAATTGTCCTATGGTGATTCTTCTGTATTGAATCCACACCAAATTTCCAATGGTGCATATTCAATGTGGATTTCTGACACAGACGGTCAAGTAACTGCTCCCGGTAAAATTCTTGCAGCACAATCCACAGGAACATCCAACGGCGGTTTCTCCTTCTCCGGAACAGAAGGTGGCCATGATACCGGTATGTTTAGTGCAACTGATGGTATATTGGATTTCTATTCCAACAACGTATTGTCAACAAGAATCACCGACCAACAAACCGATATTTACACCAACAATTCATTAATGGTTAGTATTGGCACAGGTGGACTCACAACATACAATAAAATCACATTAGCAAATGGTTCTATTGTGGACGATGCCACAAACGGTAGCCTTGCTTTTGGTTATCGTGCAGGATATGATGGTTCAGGCGACAATGCAATTATGATTGGTGCATATGCTGGTTACAGTTCCGGTGCAGCACATAGCATTGTATTGAATGCTTCCGGTAGTGATTTGAGTTCTGCCACTGAAGGTTTGTTTATCAATCCTGTTCGTTACACAGGAACACAAGATGCAACATATGATGGTCTAATGTTCTATAACTCTTCCACAAAAGAAGTTCGTTATTCATATACATTGGATGGAGGTTCATTTTAATCATTAATATATAATTGAAAATTAGGAGCTTGATATGAGTGAAGATATGAGTGCAAAGTACCAACAACATTATACACAAATTTTAAATGGTACTTTGACTGATACAATTTTAAAATCAATTTCGTTACAGGCCAATATTAAATTGGCCAATGAAATTATTGCAGAACAAGATGAAACAATTAGTGGACTGAAGGATGAGGTCGAAAAACTCAAAGACGAAAAAACACTTTCCGAAAATGACAGAATTACAACATTGGAAAGCAATTTGAAAACACTAACGGAAAGCAATTCTCGTTTAAGTGTTGAAGTAAACAATGTGAATCGTTTGAAATCCGAATTGGAATCATTAAGATCGCAAGCAGTTAATGCTGAAACTTTTAGAAATGAATTGATTAAAGAGCGTGAATCTCATCAAAAAACAAAAGATAATTATTCATCACAAATTGATGAATTGAAAAAACAAATTGAAATTTTAGAAGCTCCTCCTAAGAAAAAGAAAAATGTTAAGTCCGCAACCAAAGTTGTGGGGGAAACACATCAAGTCGAACAACAACCTAATTCGGATAATACGATTAGGGATGGCGGAAGTTTTTAATTAAATGTCAACAAATACAGCAATTCAATTAAAGAAATCGGGTGAAACAGGAAACACACCGGGTTATTTACAGCACGGTGAGGTTGCGATCAACTATGCCGACGGTAAGCTGTATTACAAGGACGACTTCAACAACATAAGATATATCAACAACCAGGATTCATTTAGCACAATCGTTGCGAATGGAAATTCTATATTGGCATTGTCGTCAACCGACATTCTAACGATTAATCCTGGACATGGTTCAAACATATCCGCAAATATAATCTCCAAAACAATTACACTTGATGTAAATGAGAATGAATTAACATCGTTCGTCACAAAAACCGGAGATACAATGTCTGGTGCATTGACTGGTATCACCAACTTGGATGCCAATACTATAACAGTCAATACAATAGTCAATATTTCATCCAATACAATTTATGTACAACCATCTATGTCTGGTGTTGTTGTCGATGAATTTCCTACCACGACATATCGTAGTGCTAAATATCAAATGCAAATTACCGACGAAAACCTGGACCACCATGTGATCGAATTGAGAGTGATGCATGATGGAACAACAGCATATCTAACACAATATGGTGAAATGTACACAAGTTATCCACTTGTTTCATTTGATGCATCTATCACATCTGGTGTATTTGATTTATTGGTCACATCATTGGTTTCACAAACAACAACAATAAAATTCATTAGAGAATCAATTACAGTATAATTCCAGTAATTTTATTTCTATCGTTTATTTACCAACAATCAAATAAGACACACAAAAGTATGCACACCAAACAGTTGATTCGGTGATCTAAAGTGATGATAAATACTACATACAATAAAAAAACGGGGATAGTGAACCAATGGCGAATAATTTCAATTTTATAATCAAGAATGGACTAACAGTAGGTAACACAAATGTTATTGATGCTAATGGTGTATGGGTTGGTTCAAACACCAATCTACAGGGACCAGCTGGCGCATCAGGCATTGTGGTTGGTTCTTCAGCGCCATCCGACACAAGCGTAGTCTGGTTGGACACATCTTCACCAAGCCAGAGTGCGAACACATCAACAGAACAACTAAATCCATTTTTGTTAATGGGTGCATAAGGATAAATTTATGGCGATGACATACAAAGTGTTAGGACAAGTAAATCCAACAGCAAATACACTAACAACATTATATACAGTACCCACAGGCAACAGTGCAGTTATTAGTACCGTAACAATTGCCAATTTAGATTCTATTGCATCATCATTCAGAATCGCGATGCGTCCATCCGGTGAGGCCGTCGACAATAAACATTACATAAATTATGATGTATCATTGGCCGGTAATGATACAATAACCGCAACACTCGGCATCACACTGGCTGCAAACGATGTTGTCTCAGTAAATGCTTCGTCAAGCCTTATTGCCTTCAGTGCATTCGGAAGTGAGATTTACTAATGAGTTTCCGTTCATCTAGTACCAAACGCATGGCCGCATCAAGTGCTGTTGCGGGAACAATTGTTGTTATTCCTAGTAAAGATGGAACAGGACCAACACTATCCGGTAGCGGTGTGACGGCCAATACGGTTATCAAAACACAAGTCGTCACTGTCGGTTCAAATACCACAACCACAGCATCAGTATCAAGTGGACCAAAAATATCAAATGTGTATGTGACCGATAACAGTTATAATAACCTAGATGACACCTCACTTGATTCCAATGGTGGTTATCTAAAGGTTATTGGTACAGGTTTCAAAACTGGATGTGTAGCATACACCAATGGCAATTCACTAACAACAAACTTTGTCAGTTCATCGGAATTAAGATTGGTTGTTCCAGCATCTGCAACAGGAACATATTCATTAATGGTGTTCAACCCAGATGGAAATGGTGCGATTTATTTGAATCTTGGTGTTTCGAATGTGCCTACATTCACCACTCCAGCAGGTTCACTTGGCACAGTTTATGAAACACAACAATTCACACAATCTGTTTCTGCATCAGGAGATTCACCATTTACATATAGCTTGTATTCGGGTTCATTGCCTCCAGGAGCAACGTTGAATTCTGACGGAACAATTTCAGGTACATCACAAACAGAGTCTGGTAGCAGCACTTACTCATTTGTAGTAAACGTAAAAGATGCACAAAACCAAGACACTCAGCGTTCATTTAACCTGACAATCGCGGCCGATGTGGTGACATGGTCGACACCAGAAAATAATATTACTTACTCTTTGCCGGGTGGTTCCGCAATTTCAAATGTCACATTATCAGCGACAAGCGCAACAGGCTATCCGATTTCTTATTCAGCAAACACATTACCAACCGGTCTGACATTGAGTGGCAATACGATTTACGGAACACCGACGACCGAGCAATCAATTTACACAGAATTGACAGCAACTACCTCAACCACAAATAGAAGTGCAAAACAATATGTGTTGTGGACGATTTCTGTTGCTGATGCATATTTCAAAAACAACTCTTTATTAATAAGTGCAAATATCAATTCTCCAGCCAACAATAATATATTTCTGGACAGTAGCACTTACAATAATGCAATTACCAGAAACGGCAATACAACCCAAGGAACATATAGTCCATATGGTGATAACTGGAGTGTGTTATTAAATACCGCTGCTAGCCAAACAGGTTCTATCACACTTCCATCAGCCAACAATAGCACAGCAAGCGCAGATTTTACCATAGAGTGTTGGGCAATGAGAACTGCGATTAGCACTTTGAATTGTCTGGCGATGGTTTCAGGATCTTCGGCCACAACTATGGTTGCTCGACTACAATCCACTGGTGCATGGACCGTATTGGGCACAGCATTAACCACTGCAAATGCTGATGCGAATATATTTGCAGCAGTAGGAAGATGGTTCCACCTTGCAGTAGTTAGACAGTCCGGAACACTTCGTGTATATATTGACGGCGTCCAGGTATATTCTGGTGCAAATGCCACCACATATACGTTAACTGGAGGAACGGGTGTAACACAAGCAATGATTGGCAACTATAATGGTAATACCGGTCAAGAATGGGTGGGCTATGTGAGTAACTATAGAATAGTTAACGGCACTGCGGTATATCCAAACGGAACCACATTCACACCTAGTTCAACTCCACTATCTGCAATCCCAGGCACCGTAGTATTAACATGTAGATCACCAAGATTTGTTGATAATGGACCCAACAATCTTTCGTTGTCCACTGTGGGCACACCATCGATTCAAAAACATTCACCATTCAATACAGTAACAGTACCAAAGTATTATTCCACTTATTTTAATGGTGTTTCCGATTACTTGACTGTACCAGATTCAGATGCATTACGAATTGGAACCAATGATTTTACTATAGAATGTTGGATATACAAAACTGAAAATGCTAGTTCTGAATCGATATTCACGATTGGACCGTCCACAACATCTGGTGCCGGATTAATATTTTATTCACCCAACAACAAATTGTCATTTTATACAGGGCAAGGTAATGCGGTGACGAGTGATCCGGATGTTTTTCCACTTAATCAATGGGTACATGTTGCAGTAGTTCGATCCAGTTCAACCTTAAAATTATATGTCAACGGAACATTAAAGACATCCACAACTTGGTCAACTTCTTTAAATCCATCGGGAGGACAAGTTGCGTATATAGGAAAATGGATCGACGGTATTAACTTTTACTTTAATGGAGCAATCTCTAATTTGAGAGTTTTAAATGGAACAGCTCTATATTCTTCCAATTTTACACCAAGCACTTCTCCATTAAGTGTAATTGCAAATACCGCATTGTTAACATGCCAAAACAACACATTTGTGGACAATTCAAATAACAATCTTGTTATCACTTCTGGCACCACAACAGTTAAACCAATGGCAACAAGTCCATTTACACCAACAGCAAGTTCTGTTTCCAGTTATAGTAAAAGCACTTTTGGCGGATCAATGTATTTTGATGGTACCGGCGACAATCTGTTAATTGCGGATAATTCATCTTTACAATTGACAACAAATAATTTTACGATAGAAGGTTGGTTCAACACAAGTTCAATCAACACAAACAATGGAATATTAAACTTATGCGCAAACGGCACAACAAACTATATTAGTGCCGTATATCTATACATAATCAGTTCTAATTCGGTCAGGTTACAAGTATCTGAAAATGGTACCACATTCTTAACTTCGGTGGACTCTGCCACAATTACTGCAAATACATGGTATCATTTTGCTGTTGTTAGGAATGGTCAGTATGTTACACTTTATTTAAATGGTGTTTCAGTTGGTTCGGTCACATTATCCTCCGCAAGCGCATCTTTGGTTGCAGGCACTTATCATTACATTGGCACATCAAAAACAACCACAGGTACAGCTAGAGATTTTGTTGGATACATCTCGGATGTTAAAATTACTAAAGGTACTGCAATATATACTTCCAACTTCTATCCAAATTCTGTACCGACGACTGCAACAGTTACGGGACCATATGGCACATTGTTATCTTCAGTAAATACTGCAAATGCAACATTGTTGTTATCCGGAACCAATGGTGGAATTATCGACCAAACAAGAACCGTCAATTTAGAAACTGTCGGAAATGTTACAACAGTAACAAACACATATCCATACTCATCCGCTGGACAAAGTTATTATTTTGACGGAACCGGAGATTATTTGACCATACCTTCCAACGTTGTTCTTGATTTTGGCACCGGTGATTTTACGATTGAGTGTTGGGTTAAATTTTCAGCTTTGAACACAAACCGAATGATTTTTGATAGATGGGCAACAGGTAATGCGAATTCTTGGCAATTATATTGGAAATCCAGCACATCATCTTTAACTTTTTTGGTGGGTTCAACCACAGTATTACTTCAGGAGGCTGCTCCAGGTGGTACGATCTCAGCAAATACATGGTATCATGTGGCTGTTACGAGGGCTAGTGGAACCAATAAAATGTTTATAAATGGAAATGTTATTGCAACAGCCACAGACAGTACCTCATTATCCAATGCACTACCACTGGTAATAGGTCGACAGTACAGCACAAGCACCAACGATTTTAATGGATATTTGTCCGACATTAGAATCACCAAAGGATATGCTCGTTACACTACAAGTTTTGTGCCACCAACAGTATCAATGCAAACAAGATAAATATCCGTAATAAACAAATATTGCTGTAAAAAGGTAAGCATTAATGAGTCAATTAAAATATTACGATTCAGGTACATCAAGTTGGTTGCCGCTTTTGGCTGGCGCTATTGGACCACAAGGGCCAGCCGGATCCGGAGGATCCACTGATACCATAGACACAGTAACCTGTATACCCACAGGTACAACTCCGGCCGAGAACGGTGCAATACTAGAAGCCAAATATGCTGAAGCTGTTGCAAAACGAATAATCATCCCTGCACAAAACGGCACAACCACATACAATATGTTTGCAATGGGGCCGGGGATGTATGATTTTTATGGTTGGACAACACTAATACAAGAAACAGGTATAACTCCCGGCGGACCCTTTACTATTAATATAAGTTCAACATTGTACGGACCAGCGGTAATGACAGGGTATGTTTTTAGTCCAGTTTCTGGTACGATTTCCAGTATCATCGGACCCGGATGGCCACCGTTTATATTTGGATACGTATCTTTTACAGTTTCAATACCCGAAAAAGTTGGTTCAGCTAGATTATTAATTGCACCTGGTGTATATGAAGGCACTTTCTCGTTTACAGATACTAATATGCAGGTCTGTAGTTTAACAGGACATAGAGATGTAACAATTCAGAGTAACACCTCAGTGTCGTTAACTGCGGGCGGTGATGGTGTTACTATTAGGGGCATTAAAGCAAAAGATACATTTAAAATGGATTCTTGCCCTGCCACCTGCACAATTCAAAATTGTGCAGGCGGTCAATTTAGTTTTGGTGGTAACCCAGATTATGCCTATGGTATAACAACCTACGGCACATTCATAGACTGTGACGCAGACACTCAAAGTTTTGGCAGCTATTGTAATGGCACTTATATCCGTTGTTTCGGAAAAAATAATAGTTTTAGAAACGGTGGCGGGAAGTTTTATTATTGTAAAGGAGAACAATCCTTTGGTGCAGGTACTGGTTGGTTTTATAATTGTATAGATAGTGGGAATGGGTTTGGTGCACCGGCCGCCGGTACTTATGTAAACTGTGTTACTACATCTGGGTTTGCTCAAGGTGGGGTTGCCTCAGGCACTTTTATTAATTGTGTTGCACATGGTTATCAAAATTTTGGTGGCGGAAACTACGGAACGTCTTGTGTGGCTAGCGGTATCTTTGTAAATTGTTACTCCGAAGGTGCCGGGTTTGCTGATAGTAATGGTATTGCAAGTGGGCACTTTTTTAATTGTTACGCAGGTGATTATTCGTTTGGTCCGCAGATACAGTCTTCAGGCACCTTTATTAATTGTACGGGTGGTTTGGCTTCTTATGCAAACTGGTACACCAATTTCAACGGCACAGGGGCTTCAGGCACATATATCAACTGCGTTGGTGGTGGATCATCTTGGTACACACAGAATAGCGGCATAAGCGGTAAACTTATAAACTGTGTTATAGCTGGCGGCGGCACTTCTTTTGTGTATAGACTTGGTGGCGGTAAATTAATTAACTGCGTCGATGGTAACTATACACTAATCAATGATTAAGGAATCCAAATGAAACATATTACCTACAATAAAACGGACAACAGATTCGAAGAACGAACCACTGTTGTGATTACTGATGAAGATAAAGAAATTTTGTCCAAAAATGATGAGGCAAGCATTAACCTTCGTATCTCTTTAATGGAAAAACACATTATTGACATTACCGATGATAAAGAACTTTTAAAGTTAAATGCGTTACGTAATGCCTCACTTGCAGTAATCAACGGAGATGAAGTCTCTTTTGATGTTATCCATGCGGATGACAGTATTACAACTGTGATGAATTATAAAAACGGAACAGAGTATAAAACACTAAGAGTGGTATTTACCGTTAACTCACACACACAGTTTACACAATAATAAGTTGTTTTCGATACCGTTGCTTTTGCAGGAAACGTTTTCAACCGACTTGTGCAACTATTCTTTTTTAATTGATTATGAAATTTAGTATTATCACCCCTGAACATGACACCAAAACTACTTATTTGTTAGACCTTTACGATTCAATCAAAGATCAAACATACACTGACTGGGAATGGATTCTATACCTGAACGGCCAGTGTCAACCTTGTCACATTCCAGACCAAATCCGTAACGATCCAAAAGTTGTTATTCATGTAGCACAAGAACCACAAAGTAAGTTTATTGGACATATCAAAAACCGAGCATTCAAACTAGGAACAGGTGATGTTCTGGTTGAAGTTGACCACGATGACATGATTACACCAGATTGTCTACAAGAACTATACACCGCCTTCCAAGACGAATCGGTGGGTTTTGTATACTCAGACAATGCGGTATTACATATGGAAAATAAATTCATTCCATACAACTCAGATTATGGATGGACTCATAGAACTTTCGATTGGAAAGGCGAAGAACTTATTGCAATGGATAGTTGGGAACCATCCAGTCAAGCATTAGGTTATATTTGGTTCTCTCCAGATCATGTTCGTGCATGGAGAACATCCGAATATCATCGTATTGGTGGTTACGATGAAAATTATGAATACTGTGATGACCACGATTTGTGTATGAGAACATACATGAATATGAAGATGGTTCGTATTCCAAAAGTTTTATATATCTATCGAATTACTGGTGTCAACAACTCTTTGACAACCAAAAATGCAGAGATTCAGGTCAAAACTAAAGAATTATTTAGGGAAAGAATCAGAACCTTAGCTGAAACAGAAGCAAAACAGCGGAATTTGTTGTGTGTTGATATTGGCGGTGGTCTAAATCCATATCCTGGTTACATTACTGTTGACCTAAGAGAAGGTTCAGACTATGTTTGTGACCTAAATGATGGAATTCCACTACCAGATAATTCAGTTTTTGTTCTAAATGCAAGTTATATCATTGAACACTTGCACGATAAGACCAAAATCATGGCAGAAATCCACAGAGTTTTGGCACATGGTGGTTGGGCGTTCATTGAAGTGCCTAGCACCGATGGTCGTGGTGCATTCCAAGACCCTACACATGTGTCCTATTGGAACGAGAACTGTTTCCTATATTATACAGATGCCTACCTAGCCAACTTCATAGACAACAAAGACATTCGTTTTATGGAATTCCGTAGAGAAACCTACTTTCCAAATGAATGGATGAAGCAAATGGACTCTTGTGTCACTACGGCTTGGTTGGTTGCAGTAAAAGAAGGACCCAGATTGCCTGGTATATTACGCATATAAATATCCGAATAAAACTATGGATGTTTATAAATGTCAACAATTACAACCAGACAAGACTTTAAAAACTATTGCCTACGCCGTCTAGGATTCCCAGTCATCGAAATTAATGTGGATGATGACCAAATCGAGGATCGTATTGACGATGCGTTGTTATACTGGCAAGACTACCATTTCGATGGTATGCAAAAAGTCTATTATATTCACAAAGTAACACAAACAGATATCGATAACAAATATTTGGATTTGTCTGAAATTACAGATACATCCAATAATGCTACGACTGTTCTTGGTGTTACTCGTATCTTCCCTGTCACAGACTCACAGGCCTCAATCAACATGTTTGATTTGAGATACCAATTGCGTCTGAATGAATTGTATGACTTCACATCCGCATCCTATATTAACTTCACACTAACACAACAACACTTGCGTTCTTTGGAGTTGATGTTTACTGGTGAAATTCCAATTCGTTTCCAAAGAGCAACCGAAAGATTGTATATCGATTGGGCTTGGGGTGCAACAGAAGCACCAGTTGGAACAACAGTGGTTGTTGAATGTTATACCACAATTAATCCAGATTACTACGGTAAAGTATTTGAGGACCGTTGGTTGAAAGAATATGCAACCAATCTGATTAAGATTCAATGGGGTGCAAATCTTAAAAAGTTTGGAGGCATTCAGTTGCCAGGTGGTGTCGTATTGAATGGTGACCAAATCTTTAAAGAGTCGATGGAAGAAAAAGACCGTCTCGAAAAAGAAATGGAAAACAACTACGGTGGTGTATTAGAATTCTTTATGAACTAACATGGCAACATCCGTCTATTTTAATAATTATAACTCTATTGCCGAGCAAAGAGTTGTCGAGGACTTGATTGTTGAATCGATCAAGATTATGGGTTTTGATGCCTACTATCTTCCCATTTTTAATGAGGACGATAGGGACATTCTTTACGGAGAAGAACTCATAGTTCCCAATTGCATACGAACTAGTGCATCAGTTCCAGCTAATGTAATGTGCCCGTTTGCTGAACTATCAGTGTTGCTTATTGAACTTACACCAGCTTTATCGTGACTGGGAAAC
>OGVI01000029.1_pt1 | contig 12939 bp, 21 predicted proteins | sample 1575701 | NCBI WGS metagenome assembly OGVI01 (sample SAMN07581551, study PRJEB24739) | freshwater metagenome | place: Singapore | collected 2015-04 | reverse complement strand
GTTGGTACTGCTACGGTAGGAATGTCTGCTACCGAGTGGCTTGGGGCTAGGGTTACTGGGGCGTCCTCTGGAGTTTCAAGGCCAGCCTCGTGGTGAGTAGCCTCAAACTCAATGACAGCCTTGCAGAACTTCATAGGGTCGTAGTGACCCTTACCAGTGTTGAATCCAGCCATTGGCTGACCCTTTAGGTGTCCTGCCCAGATTTCCCAGTGAAGGTGCTTGCCAGTTGCAAAGCCAGTCTCACCCATCTTGCCGATAATGTCGCCAGCCTGAATCTTCTGACCAACCTTGACTCGAATCGAGCCCTTTACCATGTGGAAGTAAGTCCAGGTAATCTTCTTACCCATAACGGTTGACTGAACGATTACCGAGTGACCTGCAGACTGTGGATTGTCATTAGGGCTAACCTTGACTACCTTACCGTCGCACCATGCTTCTAGGTAAGTGGTTGCTCCACCCTGCCAGATGTCAACACCGTTGTGATGCTTCTTGGTTTTCTTGATAGGGTGCATACGCCAACCGAATGGGCTAGTTACCTTCCACGCCTTACCTGGTTTACCATCTACTGGCCACTGTGATTTCGCCATGTTATCTCCTTATTTCTCTATCTATTGTCGGTTATTCTTTAGGGTTTCGAAGCCTGAACGTGATTACCCAAATTACGATTGAGCCGATGATGCACCATCCGACTACTGCCTTGGCAGAGCCTTCGAGTACAACCCAGGCCACGAACATTCCGAGTAGGGTCCAGATTTGACCTAGTAGGTCATTGAAGAAGTCCTTCATTATGGTTTCCTTCTAATCGATGTTGAACTAGATGCTGCGGCTGCGGCACTAGTGGCTGCTCCAGTTGCTGCCGATACTGCTGCTCCAACAGCAACAACGGCAGATACAACAATCTTTTTGGATTCCGCACGAACCTTGGGGCTCATGTCAGCACCTACGTTTCCTACAAAGTTGATGGCATTGGCTACTGCCTCAGCAGTAGGTCCCAATAGTGGTACTGCTGCTAATGCAGGGTCTACCTCAATGTCATCAGCCTCAGCGGCAACCCAGAGTTGGTCCAGAGCCTTCTCGTATTCAGGTGAACCTGGCTCCGATGTGGCTAAGGTCTCGTTGGCTACTGCCTGTAGTGCAACCACGTCTTGTGGTGTTAGACTTTGTGGGTCAATAGTTGCGGGGTCCGCAGTAAGGATTTGTTGTGAAGTTTGTTCGGTGGTTTCTGTCGGTTTTGAAGTTGGCTGGTCAACTGATTGTGGTTGCACTGGTTTTGATGCTTGAGGCGATGGCTGTGTACTTGGCTCAGGCGTGGGTTCTACAGAGGGACCCGTCGGCTCAGGAGTGGGAGTTGGCTCTGGCGTGGGTGTTGGGGTCGGAGTTGGTTCTGGTGTTGGCGTTGGCTCTGGTGTCGGTGTGGGCGTGGGCTCGGGTGTCACGGTCGGCTCTGGAGTTGGACTTGGACTCGGAGACGGACTTACCATAGGCTCTGTTGTATAAGCCGCTGCTGGAACCTCAATAAAACCATTTGTAGGGTCGGTGTAGAACAAGTAGTTACAGGCTCCACCACCATACTCGTACCACCAAGCATCAATCTTCTGGCTTACTCCAGGTGTAAACGTGTGAGTTCCTTGGCTTCCATAGCAGCCCTTTAGACGCCAGTCGTCAATAACTACCTCGTCATTGATAGTTAGATAGAAGCCGTCATCAGCGTATGACTGAAAAGCAACTTGACCATCAACAGGTAGCGTGATGTACCCCACCCAGTGGATAAGTACAAAGTCCTCTTGGCAGTTGGCTACTGTTCCACCACCAACATCGAAGTTCATTGTTTCCACAACACTGGTGGTGCAGAGCGTGTACTCTTTGCGGTCGGGTGTGCTTGACGAATCATACGTGTAAACGTATTGGGTTAGTCCCGCTGTAGGTTCAGCGGTTGCTGGTGTATCGACTAGTAAAGGTGAAAAGGCAACGAATGCTATTCCGATTGATGCTGCGAATTTACGCAGTCGTTTCAATCAGTCTCCTTACGATGCGGCTGTGCCGCCTACTGACTCCCCTGTGGGAGTTCCTGGGTCAACGCCAGCATCTTTGGCTACTGCCTGAGAACCTGGCTCTGGGGTCAATGCTCCATAATTTGAACCAGTAGTTGTAGTTAGTGGGTCGTACTGTGTCTGTCCACCGATGTAGGCTGGGTAGTTATCCCACCAATAGCCTGTACCAGCATAGTTGCTAGGTGGTACATCACGCATACGGCGTTTAGTTTGCTCTTCGATGTCACGCTGAAGTTGGATACTTAGCAGGTCATTCGGCTGCATCTTCGTCATCCTCAGGGTCGTCATACGTGATGTATTCGAATAGTGAAGGGTCTACTGGAGAGTTGTCTCTAGGCATTGCCCTCGAACTCCTTGCTCTCTTCGCCTATTCCATCAAACTTGTCGGACAAAGGCATAGCACCAGTACCCTTGGCTACTGCGTCGCCGTGCTGAACACCGCTCAAAAATTCTGCTGCTGACATACACCAAGTATGACAAAAGGCCTGCACTTTGTCAGTGCAAGCCTTCTGCCTTTAGTTGGTTGTAATAAGCCTTGTATACGTTACGTTACTCGTGCCGTTGTCCTTTGCCCATTCCCACACCTTTATCTTCTGGGTACGAACCCCTGGATGAGGTGAGTGAATCATGTATCCATTACCGATGTAGATTCCTACGTGTCCTGGAAACCAAATGATGTCACCGACTTTTGCTTTTGCCGCAGAGTACTTATGAGGCTTGCTCATGTACTTCTGTGCCGTTGCATTGTGCGGTAACTTGATTCCCAACTGTTTGTAGTACCACAAGACCAAACCTGAGCAGTCCCACCCACGAGGAGTATTTCCACCAAAAACGTACCAGGTCTTACCTACACGTTTACTGAGTTTAGTAGTTACGGTTGTTACACGACTGGTATCCAGATTCCTCTTCTGTATGGCCATTTGCTTGGTCAAAACAGGTTTGAGAACCTGAATAGCAGAGGGATTCCACAATCCCTGTTCCACCGAAGTGGCCGTGGAGACGGTCTCCACTGTTTTCGCTTCCGCTACTGTGCTGGCGGAACAGCCCGCCAGTGTCACTAGTATGGCGGTTACCATTGCGAACTTTTTCATTTAGCGACCTACCTTTCCTTGTTAGTTAGTACTCGGTCGTTTATTGTCGAAGTCGACTCACTATTTAGTTGTAAAGAAAACCCTACCACACTTTTGTGGCAGGGCTACTTAGTATTACGTTATCTTGCGTCTTTGCCCCAGCCGCCGCCTTTGAATGAAACGGCACCAACTCCTGGGAGTTTGACGAGAGCCGTCTGGCAGGCTTCACAAGTCGGTTTGGGGTCTGCCATCATCGGATGGTCTAAAGTGGTCCTAGAATCGCACTGAGGGCATTTGTAGGTGTATAGAGGCATTATTCTGCCAACCTGTCCTTGATGACCTGGTCAATGTCCTTGAAGTACTCTTCGCCAATCTCGTTGATTTTAGCGACATAACTGTCTCTAGCATCCATCAAGAACTTCTCTACATCTTTGCGGCGGATAGCAGCATTTTCCTGAACAGCGGTAAGAGTGAGTTCATCCAGTTCATGCTTGAACTCTTCGATGGTGGCCTCAGCCTTTTCCAGTTCTTGCATCAGGGCTGCAGTGGCAATTTGAGTCTTCTGCCATTGATTCGCCGCAGCCAGGGCTGCCTTTATCTTCTTTTTATCGGACATTGTTCTCCTTATTGTTTTTGAGAGCCCCCAGTAGGAATCGAACCCACATCCGCTGATTACAAAACAGCCGTTCTAACCGTTGAACTATGGAGGCGTTAGAAACCCGTTAGTACCCTCGCTTCCAAGCGGAGGGCACCTGCTTCAAGTTATCAGGCTTGGAATCCATCAAACAATTCACTTTATGTACTCACCCGACGGGTCAAGCAGGTGAGAGTTGGTGGGTACCACGTTTGCAACAAGTCCCTACCGTGGGTAGTCAGGACTCGCACCTGAAGCATTCTCAATATAACCCCGAAGGGACTGACTGCTACCCTGTGAGTCATCGGCTTTCCCAGAATTATAGGGAAGTCAACGGCTCGGGTAAGTACCTATGCTGTGGGAGTCTAACCCACGCCACTGTTTCAGGCTATGCTTTCACATAGACGGTCCCGACGATACCGCTTCGACATAAGTGCTCGATTTTATCTTACTACCTGCCGCAGCAAAGGGCAATAAGACCAGCAATCCCGTAGGCTCTTCCTACTTGTACCCGTTCGAGTATTCCCAAACCAAAGGTGGGATGATGCGAAAGGGACTACTGTTTGCGTCTCTAGTGAGATTTGAACTCACGACCCCTCGGCTGACAACCGAGTGCGCTAACCACTGCGCCATAGAGACAGTTGGGATACCCTGCTAATCAGGCATGTATCCCCGAGTCGTTTCCTAAGACGGGTGACTAACCCCGAACCGATAACGAGAGGTTCCTACACGCCAGTTTTCTCTAACTGTCTGGTTCAGCGGCTGTATGTAGACGAAACTACTAACGACTTCAACATGCCGAATAGGTTGATTACTTCCTATTAGTTGTCTAGGTTAGCACACATCTACTTGATGTCAATGACCTTTGGCTTCTTTTCTTCAGGAAGTTCCTTGACACAGGTTACGGTTAGCATACCGTCTTCTACTGAAGCGTCCTTTACTACCCAATACTCTGCAAGAGCCAACTTCAGTTCAAAGTTGCGCCCAGCGATACCTTGGTACAGAACATCGCCCTTCTGCTTATTCTGCTTTTTACCAGTAATGGTTAGGACAGAATCCTGAACAACAACTTCCAATTCCTTCTTAGCAAAACCAGCAACGGCTACTTCAAGGAGATTGGTGTTCTCATCCAGAGAGATTAGGTCATAAGGGGGGTATGCAGGCTTTGCGTTAGTGACTTCCTTGAGCGTATCAAGGATTGGGGACCAGCCGATAGATAGGCGGTCTAGACGTGGAAACAAATCAGCGATTGTGATTGGCTTCGGGACTGGTGGCTTCTGCCAGTCAGGGTGCTTACGGTCCGTTGGCATAACATGCGGATTAGGCTCATAAGGACTTGGGTATTGATTTGGTACTTTGTAATTCATGTTGTCTCCTTAGACGACAACTGTGCTACGATAGAGGTATACCAGCCAGGTCTCACTTTTGTGGGGTCTGGCTTTTCTTTTACTGCCCGTAGCACAGTATTTATTTACGACGCCCGATTGGCACGTCTGGTTGTATCGGTTATTAGATTATCCGCTAAACAGCGGACATTGCAATAATCGATACAAGAAGATAGTAGCACGAAATCCGCACGAACGCACGGATTCTGTGAAGTTAGTAGCGTAGAAGGTGTGGAATTAGTAGTTTTCAGCACGAACGTGCGGATTTGACTATTTCATTGAACGACGGATTTGGTCCATCTTGTACTTGGCTTCAGGGTCAGCCTGAATCTCGCTCCATAGTTTACGGGCTTGATTGATGTGTTTTTTAGGGGCAGTTGCCCAGTTCCATGCGTCACCGTTCTCTGGGGTGACAATAGACCAGCGGTTTGGGTCATCAGACAAAACGTTGCCTTCATCGTCGGTAGCATGACCAGATGGTGTAGTTACAATGCGAAAGGCTTTACCGTGCCAAGTATCAAAGTCAATGTGACCACCAAAGAAGTCTGCATTATTTCTACCCATTATTTGACCTCTGTCACGTTCTGAATTGAGGGTGGATGCACTAACCATTCTTTTTCCCAAGCACGTTCATTAGGCCAAGCATAATTTCCTCTAGCAGTGTTGACGCTTATACCTTTTACATTGCCCGCAGGAATAGTATAAATCTTTCCTTTGTTCCCTAATAACTTCCTGTTATGCTCACGTGCTACTTCGAGGTCTTCTGTAAAAGAAATACCTGGACTATTATCTCTGCTCATACCAGCCTCATCTAAAGGGTGAGTTGTGGTAGCCCTGTAAAGGGTAACTGGTATTGTAGGAGAACTTTCTATGGCGGAAGAAACTGCGTCTAGTTGAGCCTTAGCGTGAGGGTTTGTATCCGTGTCACTAATACGATTGTTAGTTTGTAAATTAGTAACTCCTTCGGCTAAATAGTTTCTGCCTGTTGCGCCCAAGAAGTCTGCATTATTTCTAGTCATTAGACTACTCCATTACCATTGCAGGTAGGGCAATCCTTTACATCAGCACGGATAAACTCTTCTCCATAGTTATCTAGTCGAGCATACATGCGCTTCAAGTGGTTAGGCTCCATACCGTTACCTCCACAGTGAGGGCAGTTGGAGTTATCGTACTTCTCAGGGATACCTGGGATACCTGGTTTCCATGGAATCTGCATATCAGGGTCTAAATCAGCCGCTGCTGCAATTCTGTGGTGGCCTCCATGGACGATTACGGAGTGCTCATCAGGGAAACTAAGGCTTACTGGGCCTTTTACACCATGCTTGCGAATGCTTTCCTGAAGACTATCGTAGTCCTTACCGTAAACACCGCCGCCAAAGCCGTTTCCTTCGTTGCTCTTAGCAGAGCGTAGTTTACGCGCCATAACCTGCTCAGCATCTTCTCCGACGCCTTCAGCATCGAAATACTGGACATGTGGTCCAGGAAGCAGGTCGCCCGCACGGATAGTGCCTACGGCCTTACCAGTGTAGTTCTTGTAGTCTTGAGCAACTTTGAAGTGCTCAGTGAAATCTGCGTTATTTGCGCCCACGGAATTGCTTACCTAGTGCACGGTGCATAGCAACACCGCCAACAATAGCGCCTATACCAGCCCCGATTGCCATAGCAGTGTGATTACCAGTCTCATTGAGGGCCTGAACCGACTGCATAGTGTTAGAGGTGGTGCCATCAAGATTGTTGATGTGCCAAGACATGTCTGGAGTGCTCTTGTAGACAATGGGGTTTAGTTTGTCGCCAATTCCAGTACCAATAAGGGCACCCACGCCAGAGGCGACTGCGACTGCTTGTTTCTTGTTCATTACTTGCTCTTCCGTTCAGCCTTGATACCTTTGATAATCTTTGCATCAATCTTCTTGTCTTGAGCCATAGTCTTTGGTTTGGACTTAGCGGCGTGGGCTTTGTCCTTCTTTTCAAACTCTTTTTTCTCAGCAGAAGTCAGGCCCTTGGTCATGGCCGCATCCTTCTTCTTGTCCTTGGACTCTGTGTACTTGCCTTTTTCGTAGGCTGGTTTACTTGCCATTGGTATTCCTAACTGATGTCTACTCTATGGTAGCGGAAATACCTCCAAGAAAGGCTTCATCCATGGAAAATCTGATGGAACACCACGCATGGAGAAGGTATCGGCTGATTCGACCTTTTTGCCGTTATGTTGATTGTGGGTCCAATGACCCTGCTCGTCCTGAATCTGTAAATGCTTGATTACTGTGGCTTTATCGCAGGCATAGACCTCACAACGGTCTGGATAGAAAGCCATGATGGCTAGATACTCGTAGTCATCGTTTGCGCGGATTTGGCTCCACTGAAAGACTTCAAGGTCTTCCCACATAAATGAGCCCTTGATTTCAACACGCTTATTGGCGATGTTTCGGTCCCAAGCGGTATTCCCTGCTGGAGTTACCTCAAACAGCATTTCCTTGAGTACTTCCTCTAAAACTTCCTCCATACGAGCGCCCTTTTTCTTAGAAGATAAGCGTTTTAGCGGGAGGAACGGGGAGTCCAAATAACGAGGGTCTTCGACAGCATCTGCATGAATGCTTTCGAGTACTTTCAGGCTGTTGAACTTATCGCCAGTGATTTCCATAAGGACAGTCTATAGGTCCATACGTACTTGTCAAGGGGTTTAGATGTCGCCCAATTTCTCTCGGGTAAGAGCAGTACTGGCTCGACCAGCAATGTAGTTTTTGATGTGTCCTAATTCAGCAGGGTTGTGGACATCTTGGTGAATCTGTGCATCTACAGGCATCATGGTGTCTGGGTGATGCATCCACATGTACGCAAGTCGGTGTTGACCGTTTGCCACCATAGGTTCTGGATAGTCTTCTTTTCCTGAGAAGTCATCCTCTAGACCCTTGATTCCGAGTGGAATCGGCTTATTCCAGTTGTAACCATGCTTTTCAATACTGTCGGCTACACCAGAGCCAGTACCTACTCCTGGGTTATAGGTGTGCTCATTCCAGCCGTTTTTATACGAGGTGTCGAACGTCTCGTGGTATTTACCTGCTACAACGTCTGCACGGCTCGCATTCGTAGGGTTTTCACCAGCGTATTCACCGATAAGTCCGTGGGTGCGCATAATCTCGTCTGCAGTCATGAACATCGGTGGGTTTACGTGCTTGATGTTGCCACTGGCATCGCGCTTTACCTCAAACAGTTTGTCGTACAACTCACGGTCGCCACCTGCTGGGATATCGGCTAGTTTGGAGTCAATCTGTGCTCTGGATAGTGGGGTAGCCATTAGTAGTTTCTTCCTCTTAGGATACGGGCACGGGCTAGTGGGTCTTGGTCAAGACGCTCTTGTGTAGTACGTGGCTTGTAAGGCTCTGGCTCTTCTTCGCCAGTCCATACAGCATCATGAATAGCGCCTGGGTCTGCAGCAACAACTGCTTTGGCTACAGGAGATGACTCAGAAGGTTTTGCACCCCTATAGAATGGGTGACTACGCAGGGACTCGCCTGTAGCATCGGGTTCGGTGTTATCGCCCCAAGCGTGGTTAGAAAACGCTATGGCACGAGAGCGCATGTCATCAGGGTTGTGTAATGCAAAAGCACCCGAACGAGAACCTGTAAGTAGTGCATCGGCACGAAACTGACTGTTTCGAACAGCCGCATCTTCATTTTTTTGCAGCATTGTTTGCTTTTTAGCCTCTTCACGAGGAGCAAGCAGAGCCAGTACAGTTGGGTCGGGCCGTTGACCAGTTCTATCCAGTAAGTTTCGTCCCTCGTGCTGTACTGCTGGGTTTGGGTCTAAAAGCATGAAGTTGCCAGGGTGACGTCCAGTTTCGTCACTTAGTTTGGCAAAATCCTCCCATGATTTCTTGGTGTCTCCTAGACGTTGAGGAATGTTGTTACCTTCAAAGTCATTAGGTTTTAGGTAATCCTCAGCATCTAATTCACCTGGGTCCCAACGATTATCCATGTGAGATGAGTTTGGCGTTATCTTCTTTAGAATTTTGGCCGAATCGTCTGTGGTCTCATCTGAAGATGGGATTCCTAAAGTGTGCCCAATTGACCGAAGGTATTTAGACGCCGCATCAGCAAGAATGGGTGTAGCGCCTGTCATTTGGTGGTCGGGGTGAACGGCCATAATGCCTACGTTACCGCCATTGTCGAACTGCATACGACCAACTGCTTCACCTGTAGGCTTGTGGTAAACCACTGCGTGGTGAGAAAGGTGCCTTTGACCTGGGTATGTACCTCCAGGATAGACCTTAGCCTCATAAGTGTCGCCGAAACGCTTAGCAACCTTGCTCACATTATCGATGCGTTTTTTAGCCTCAGCCTGTTCGCCTAGGGTCATCTCATCTTCGATAGTGCCGTTGCTCCACTTTTTGTGTAGTGAAGTATCGCCGTAGTATTCACTGCCGCTGCCCACACCTACACGTGGCTCTAAGGTATGTACTTTACCAGTGGCAACATCAGTAACCAACGCTTCACCCTGGCCGCCGAAGGGATGCATAGGCGTATCTTTGATGTCAAAGAGGTCTGGCTGGTCTGTCATAAGTAGAGTTTACCTTAGATTAGCCGTCGTAAAAGGCTTTTCCTCGGATAATACGTGCTCGGGCCAGAGGGTCCTGTGCTAGGCGTTCCTCGGTAGTTCTAGGCTTGTACTCTTCCTTGTGGACATACATACCCGCATCGTGAAGTCTTTCAGGGTAGTCCTCAACCTCTTGACCAATTGCCTCGGCACGAATCCCTTGTTCCCGATTAGTACGGGTAGTGGCAAAGCCATCTAGTTCGTGATGAGCCAGTTCATCCCACTGTGGGTCACTGGGGTTATCGGACATAGAGCGCATAAACCTGGAGACGTTTCGCTCTGAGCGTGCGCGACGACGGTTCTGCTGCATGCTGCGGTTTACCTCGTCATAGTGGATGTGTGCATAAGATGCTTTTCCAGCCTCATCGAGTTCATTGGCTCTGACAAGCATTGTGGGGTCTAGTCTGGAGTGCTCACCAGTTGTGTACCCCTCCATAGCAGCAATTTGACGGTCACGCACTCTAGGGCTGATAGCCATGAAGTTCATTGGGTGACGACCAGTCATGTCGCTCAAACGAGCGTAGTCTTCTGTAGTAGGTGTGCTGTGGACATCTCGTAGATTCTCAGGAACGCCAGACTCCCTGATAGTGTTGTTATGCATGCGCTCAGTATCCTCAGCGTCATACTTTGCGAGTGCCCAGCGTTCTGTAAGAGAAGTGCTGTCTGGGTCCAGCGCCTTGATAACCCTGGCTGAATCGTCAGTTGTGCTATTAGCGCGTAGGATGCCTGTAGGGTGCCCAATGCTCTTTAGATAACGGTGAGCGGCTAGACCAGTAGATAGGGCTGCGTTGCCTCGGTGGTCCTCAAGGGCTGCCCAACTGCCTACATAACCCGAAGATGTAAACGACATGCTAGAAACAGGCTCACCAGTCGGCTTGTGATAGGTAACGGCTGTATGAGTGTTGCTTTCCTGCTCTGGATAGGTTCCATAAGGAAATACGTGTGTCTCATAATCCTCACCGTGCTTCTCCGCACGACGGTCTAGTACATTCTGTACGTCATCAGCACGCTTGGCTACGTTAGCAGTGCGCTCTGGGCTTCTGGCGTAATCTCCGTGACCTAGGTAGTACTCCTCGACTTCAGGTGAGCGAACGGAGTTTTTGCCGCCCTCGTCATGTCCGCTCATCGTGCTGCCCCATCGAGCCTCTAGTGGTGCCGCAGAAGTCTGACCACCAAGAGTGCGGTCAAACCAAGATTCGAGACGGTGCAATCTTTGGTGCGTAGGGTCGATGTGGGGTTCTTCACTGGAATTGTAAATCTCCTGCACCTTTTCCCGCATGCGATGTGCGGAGCCCTCAATGTCAGCCCAAATAGGGTGGTTAGGGTCATGAGTCATCGGATGTCCTGTCACTTTAGCCCTCAGACGGGCGAGATTTTTCTTGGCGGGGCTTACTTTTTCTTCTTGGCGGCATTCATGTTGTCTACCAGGTTAGGGTAAGGACGACCAGCCGCTTTAGCCTTTGCTTTAGCGGAAGCCTTCTGACTCTTGGTCAATGGCTTGTCTTTCTTAGTTGGGTCTGGCTTATTCCAGACTTTCTTCTCAGCCATTACTTTTTGTTCTTCAAACGTTTTGACATAGCATTGGCCTTTGCAATCGCGTCGGCCTTTGACGATGCGCCCCAGGCTTGCAGGCTGGATAGTAGGCGAGTAGGTTCACCATTAGGCTTGTGCTCAGGACCAGGCATGTGGCCCATACGAGCCAAGAATGATGCTCGACGAGGATTGTCACCAGACTTTACAGGTGCTTTGAGGTCAGAGCCTGGGTGTGAACGCTCGTAGGACTTGCGTCCCTTCTCGTTCAGGCCACCCTTAGGGTTCTGCCCTTCTTTACGCTGCCATGCTTCGCTTGCCATAGGACGCACCTACTTCTTGGTAAGAGTTCTAGCCATCTGGTGTGGGTGGCTCATTGTGGACGGAGACTGCTGGTAAGGAGTCTTTCTGGCTGCACCGACAGGTGACAGTGGTTTCTTTGGCTTTGGCTTGGCACCTGCGCCACCTGCTGGTGGACGGTGGTCTCCACCCCATGGGTGGTCATAGCCCCAAGTGTATTTACCGTTGTGGTTTGGCTGTGGCATTACTTACCCCTGTACTTCTTTGGTGCTGGGAAGTCTTCTGCTGCCTGAAGCATGCGACCAAACATCTCTGAGTGGGCTGGTCCGCGGTTAGGTGCTTCTACAGTTGTAGGCGACCCTAAGAACGCCCCTGCTCGCATGAGAGCCTGCATCTGGTCTGCTGGCATGGTGGCTAGGGCTGGGTCAGTTGGTTGAGAAGTTGGTGTAGGTGATGCTTGGTTACGCAAGCACATCGGGCTATCGCACATTTGGTCTCCTTAGTCTTATACCAGTGTGACAGGTAGCAGGGGCGCTGTCTGGGTAACTATGCTTTTCCTACCCGAGGAGTCTTGTAGGTCATTCGACGCTGACTGAGGTCTTCTGGACCTTCGAAGTCCATCGGGGCGACCTTCTTGGCATCGTAGTAGTGGTGGAGTGCAACTACATGGACAGGGGAACCTGGACGAACGGTGGCTTCCTGCTCGGAATGACCTGGGTCGTAAATCTCGTTATTCATAGCGGTGCCCCAGGTCTGTGCTTCATGCCACTCATCGGAGTAAGGCTCAATGATGTCCTTCTTATGAACTAAGGCACTGAGCACGACGGCCTGATTGTCCTCTGGGTATTCGTGGTACCCCATCTCATCCTCGGTAGCAAAGCGATGAGCGATGTCTGGGTCGTGGCTCCAGTGGATACCAATACCACCATCCTTCACTACTCCTGGACCGACGTGCTGTATACCTCGGTGAACGAGGATGTGGTCTTTGAACTGGGGTCCGAAGGTCTCTGGAGAAGTCATAGTGACCATTCTATCGAGTGTGGAGGGCTACTGCCTGGTAAAACGGGTTGTGAAGTCCTATGGAGGTGTTTCTCTCTCTGTCAAAACCGACACTTTGGCCAGTAAATACGGGGGTCAGGGTGGTCTTATGGAGGAAAAGCAGGGGCGAACTACACCTAGCCTATGGAGATAGGGTTGCAGTACCTCCACAAGGCCACTTTAGCAGGGGCGCGGGCCTACAGCCCAGTAAATTCGGGCTACTGTGTCACTTGTAGGGCCTCAACCATGGCTGTCACCTGGCGGTTCCGTCGCGCGACCTCGCCTAACCGTACCCCACCTGACCATCCGCCCCCCATGCCGGCCTATCGTGACTGGGAAAC